>JACCDW010108232.1_pt1 | contig 130369 bp, 127 predicted proteins | sample 7449781 | NCBI WGS metagenome assembly JACCDW01 (sample SAMN15323449, study PRJNA562643) | freshwater metagenome | isolation source: river surface water | place: USA:Blue River Watershed | collected 2017-08-18 | reverse complement strand
CCGGGCCAAACTGCACACGCTCGAGTGCGGCATGCCACAGGCGCGAGTGGTGCATGCCTTGCCCGGCATCGCGTTCTTTGATTTCCGACAGGTCCAGGCCCGCGCAAAAATGGTCTCCCTCGCCATGAATCACGGCGGCCTTGGCTTCGCTGGGCAAGTTCTCGAAGACATTGCGCAAGGCGATGATCAGGCCGTCGTTCAAGGCATTGCGCTTGCTGGGGCGGCTCAGGCGGATGACCGCCACAGCGTCACGCATTTCAAAAGACAGATCGGGGTTGGCGTGCAGAGGGGATGAAGTCATGCGAGCTCACTTTGTAAACAGCGTTGAACCAAGAATAAAGTTATTCTGAATAACTATATTGTCAGGAGAATCACGGCTTGCAATCTAAGGGCAAACCCTAGGATTCAACGTTTCAAAGTGGTCAATGATCCAAGGTTTATGAACCTGGAGGCGCACCATGCCTGGCTTGCTCTCACACATTGACCCGGAAGGGCTGCTGGAGTTTTCAGTGGTTTACACCGATCGGGCGTTGAACCACATGTCGCAGCGCTTTCAAGGCGTCATGCAAGACATCTCTGCCATTTTGAAAGAGGTTTACCACGCCAAGTCGGCGGTGCTGGTGCCTGGCAGCGGCACCTTTGGCATGGAAGCTGTGGCGCGGCAATTCGCCACAGGCAAAAAAGCCATGGTGATTCGCAACGGTTGGTTCAGCTACCGTTGGACCCAGATTTTCGACATGGGCCATATCCCCGCAGAGTCCACGGTGCTCAAAGCCCGCCGCATGCATTCTGGCAGTCAGGCTCCCTGGGTGCCTTGCCCAGTGGACGAGGTGGTCGCGGCCATTCGTGCCCAAAAACCGGACGTGGTCTTTGCGCCCCACGTGGAAACCTCCGCGGGCATGATCTTGCCAGACGATTATTTGCGCCAGGTTTGCGATGCCGTTCACGAGGTGGGCGGTTTGTTTGTGCTGGATTGCATTGCCTCGGGCGCCATGTGGGTCAACATGGCGAGCACGGGGGTCGATGTGCTGGTCAGCGCGCCCCAAAAAGGCTGGAGCGGCTCGCCCTGTTGCGCCATGGTCATGCTGAGCGAGCGCGCGCGCGTGGCCATCGAAGGCACCAGCAGCAGCAGTTTCGCGTGCGACTTGAAGAAGTGGCTGCAAATCATGGAAAGCTATGAAGCGGGTGGCCATGCCTACCACACCACCATGCCCACCGATGCCCTCACACGCTTGCGGGAGGTCATGCAAGAAACGCAGGCTTACGGCTTTGAGAAAGTGCGTGCGGAGCAAATCGAGTTGGGTGTGAAAGTGCGTGCGCTGCTAGAGCAGCGGGGCTTTCGCAGCGTGGCGGCCGAAGGCTTCAAGGCGCCAGGCGTGGTGGTCAGTTACACCGATGATGTCAACATTCACAACAGCAAGAAATTTTTGGCGTTGGGCTTGCAAACCGCGGCCGGTGTGCCCTTGCAGTGCGATGAGCCTGCCGATTTCATGACCTTCCGAATCGGCCTATTTGGCCTGGAAAAGCTGCACGATGCAGACCGCAGCGTGGCCCATTTGGCGGCGGCATTGGACCAAATGGGATTCCCCCACAACGTGCCGCTGGCGGCCTGATTTTTTCAACTGATCAAAGGTGATCCATGACCCTGAACCGACGCAATCTTCTTCAATCCACCCTGGCCACGACCTTGCTCGGCGCAGTGGGGCAACAAGCTTGGGCGCAAGCGCAAATCGAGTCGCTCAAGATCATTACCGGCTTTCCGCCGGGCGGAACGTCCGATTCCATTTGCCGTCGTGTGGCCGAAAAAATGGCCCCTGGTTATGCCAAGGCCGCATTTGTGGAAAACAAAACCGGTGCGGGCGGTCAAATCGCCATTCAATTTGTCAAGACAGCCCCTGCCGATGGCTCGGTGCTGCTTCAGACGCCCATGTCCATGCTGGGCATTTACCCACATATTTACAAAAAGTTGAACTATGACCCTCTCAATGACGTGATGCCCGTGTCCCTGGGCTGCACCTTTGACTTTGGCTTTGCGGTTGGCCCGCTGGTGCCCGCCACGGTGAAAACCGTGCCCGAGTTTTTGGCATGGTGCAAAGCCAACCCCAGCTTGGCCAATTTCGGCTCACCCGCGGCGGGCTCGGTGCCGCATTTCATCGGCGCCCTGATGGGGCGCGCTGCCGAGGTCGATTTGCGCCACGTGGCCTTCCGTGGCACACAGCCGGCCATTCTGGACATGATCGGTGGCCAGATCGCTGCCGTTTCAGGCCCCATTGGCGAGTTCACCCAACACGTGGCCGCTGGCAAGTGCCGCTTGCTGGGCGCCACCGGTGCCAAGCGCAGCCAGTTTGCGCCGCAGACCGCAACCTTGACCGAACAAGGCATGAAAGACTTTGTGTACAGCGAGTGGTTTGGCTTTTATGTGCCGGCCAAAACCCCCACAGACATCGTGAACCGCCTGAATGCCGCCTTGCGCGTGGCGCTGGCAGCGCCAGAAACCGTCAACGGTTTGGCCGTGATGGGCTTGGAAGCGCAATCGTCATCGCCTGCCGAGTTGGCTGCGCGCTTGAAGGCCGACACCGAGCGCTGGGCGCCGCTGGTCAAAACCATCGGCTTCACAGCCGAGGGTTGAGCCAGCGATGCGATCAGGGCCGGCTTACTCGCCGGCCTTGATGTTGTTCTCGCGCACCACCTTGCCCCAGCGGTCCACTTCATTGCGAATGAATTTGCCAAAGTCATCGGGGCTGGACGAGGCGACTTGCACGCCCATTTGAGACAGACGTTCCTGCACGGCCGGAATTTTCAGAACCTTGGCCAGCTCTGCGTTCATGCGGGCCACGATGGGAGCGGGTATGCCTGCAGGGCCCAAAAAGCCCCACCAAGCCTGTGCCTCAAACTCCGGCAAGCCTTGCTCGGCCACCGTGGGCACATCGGGCAGTTGTGGCATGCGTTTGGGTGAGGTCACGGCCAGGGCGCGCAAACGGCCAGCGGCAATGTGGGGAGCCCACAAGGCATAGGTGGCCAAGGTGACCGGCACATGGCCGGCAATCCCGTCGGCTGCAAGCGGGCCGCCGCCTTTGTAAGGAATGTGCGTCCAGTCCACCTTCAGTTGGTTGCCCATGGAGGTCATGGCCAAGTGTGCCAAGCTGCCCGAACCAATGGTGCCGTAGCTGATGCTGCCCGGTTTGCTGCGCGCCGCTTGCAACAACTCAGAGAATGATTTGTGCGGCGTGGAGGCATGCGCAGTGACGACCATGGCGCCAGTGCCAATGAGCATCACTGGCGTGAGGTCTTTCACCGTGTCAAACGGCATGTTCGGAATCAGGCTGGGGTTCACGCCATGGGTGTCGAACACCATGACCCAGGTGTAGCCATCGGGTGAAGCTTTGGCGGCGGCCGACGTGCCGATCGAGCCCGATGCACCCACGCGGTTTTCGATGACGATGGACTGGCCCAAGGCCTGCTGCATGTGGGGTTGCAGCAAACGCGAAATTTGATCCACGGTGCCGCCCGTTGGGAACGGATTGATCCACTTGATGGTCTGGTTTGGCCACGCAGCGGTTTGCGCTGCAACATTCAAGCCCAGAAAACATCCGAACGTCGCCACGATGGCGGCGGATTTAAACCAACGATGCAGCATGCAGCAACTCCATGAGATTTGAAAACCAGTGGATGCTACGAAGCTTGCGCTGCCTGCGGCATCAGGGAAACCCTTGTCAGGATTCGAGTCCCAACAATTCAACGTCAAACTTCAGTGTGGCGTTGGGTGGAATAACCCCACCAGCACCGCGGGCACCGTAGCCCAACTCGGATGGAATGATCAAGGTTCTGTGACCACCGATCTTCATGCCCTGCACGCCTTCGTCCCAACCCTTGATGACCATGCCCGACCCCAAGGGAAATGCGAAGGGGTCATTGCGGTCTTTGCTGGAATCGAACTTCTCGCCTTGCTCGCCGTTTTCAAACAGCCAGCCGGTGTAATGCACGGTCACATACTGGCCAGACTGTGCGGTCTCGCCGGTGCCTTCTTGGGTGTCGATGTATTGCAGGCCAGAGGGGGTGGTGATCATGGATGACTTTCAGTGAATTTGAAAAAAGGGGAGTGTACTCAGACGGTCGTCTTACATCAGCACTTCGATGAGGAACGGCCCCTCTTCGGCAAGCGCGGCTTGGAAGGCTTGGGCCAGTGATGTCAAATCGGTGGCTTGACGCCCCGGCACGCCATGACCCTTGGCCAGGGCCACCCAATCCAGGTTGGGGCGATCCAAGGTCAGCATGTCTGTGGCATTTTTGCCCGGCGTTCCTGCGCCCACGTTCTTCAACTCGCCGCGCAAAATTTGGTAGGCGCGGTTGGCGAACACCAGCACTTTCACATTCAGGTTTTCGCGTGCCATGGTCCATAGCGCTTGCAAGGTGTACATGCCGCTGCCGTCCCCCTCGAGCAGGATCACGGGGCGACCAGGCGCCCCGACGGCCGCGCCCACCGCGCCTGGCATGCCAAAGCCAATGGCGCCTCCCATCACATTGAGCCAGTCGTGCGGTCGCGCATGCGTCGTGGGCAGGTCAAAGCCGCGTCCGGTAGAGACCGACTCATCGACCACCACCGCGCCTTCAGGAATCAAGGCGGCCAGCAAGCGGCCAATGCCCACGGGATCCAGGGCGCCAGAGGGCAGATCGGTGTGCTGGTAATCGGCAACGCCAATCGCCTGCAGCGCGGTGGCTTGCAGGCGGTCGGACAGATCGCTGAGGGCTTGCACAATGTCCTGACTGGCATCCGCCAGGGCCATGACCTGGGTTTTCGCTGCCGTGAGCACACTGGGTTTATCGGGGTAAGCAAAGAAAGCCACTGGCTGCTTGGCGCCCACCAAGATGATTTGGTCGAAGTCTTTGAGCATGGCCACCGCCGCATCGACCGCATACGGAATGCGGCGGGTGATGACGCGGCCAGCGCCGCGTTGCAAGCGCGGTGTGTTGTATTCGGACAGAACGTCGCAACCCGTGCGGGCGGCAATCTTGCCGACCCAATTCAGCGCGGGCTCCCGTACCCCGATGCCGCCCAGTAACAAGGCTGTTTTTCCAGGCCGTTGCAAGGCCTGCGCCACTTGCTCGATGACCTCGCCGGCCACGGCCGTGCGTTGCCCTGAGTAGGGCGTGGTGTCGATGCCAGAGCCTTCCTCCCAGGCCGTGTCGGCCGGCAAAATCAGCGTGGCAATTTGACCAGGCGCTTGGCGCGCCGCATGCACCGCCAAGGCGCCATCGTGGGCCACCGTCTTGGCGCTTTCAGAGGTTTTGACCCAGGCCGACATGGGTGTGGCCACCCCGCGTATGTCGGAGGTCAGCGGTGCATTGTGGGCAATGTGGTGGCGCGCATGTTCCCCCACCACATTGACAATGCCCGAGCCCGCTTTTTTGGCATTGTGCAAATTGGCCAGGCCGTTGGCCAGGCCCGGGCCGAGGTGGAGCAGCGTACAGGCCGGCTTATCAGCCATGCGGTAGTAGGCATCTGCGGCGCCGGTGGCAACGCCTTCAAACAAGCCCAGGATGCAGCGCATCCCATCGACTTTGTCCAGGGCTGCCACAAAGTGCATTTCAGAGGTGCCGGGGTTGGAGAAGCAGACCTCGACTTCTTGTGCGAGCAAAGTGCGCGCCAAACTTTCTGCGCCATTCATCATGGGAGTCCTATCGGTGATTAACTTGTTGGATCATCCGAGCATACAGGCGGCAGGGCTATCTCGTCTTGGCTTGACACCCTTGGCGCTTCTGGTTACACACACGTTCACTGACCACTGAAAGGATGCGGGGCATGTTTTTTGGAGAAATTGAAGGCGGCGGCTTTGAGGTGATCGAGCCCGAATTCGCGCAATGCTTTGTCGGCCATGCGCGCCTGGAGCGCCTGTGGACGGGCGGTCGTTGGTCGGAGGGCCCCGCCTGGTTTGGCGGTGGGCGCTACCTGATCTGGTCGGACCTGCCCAACAACCGCATGATGCGCTATGACGAAACCGACGGCTCGGTGTCGGTGTTTCGTGCGCCCTCGGGCTATGCCAATGGCAACACCGTAGACGCCATCGGCCGCCTGGTCACTTGCGAGCATTTGAACCGGCGGGTCACGCGCACAGAGCACGATGGGTCGATCACTGTGCTGGCGGACCGCTATGCAGGCAAGCGCCTGAACTCGCCCAACGATGCGGTGGTGAAGTCGGATGGCTCGGTCTGGTTCACCGACCCGGACTACGGCATCATTGCCGACTACGAGGGCTCGTGTGCCGCGCCTGAGCAGGCGAGTTGCAACGTGTACCGAATTGACCCGCACAGCGGTGAGGTCACTTGTGTGGCCGATGATTTCGATCACCCCAACGGCCTGGCTTTTTCCCCAGATGAAAAACAGCTTTTCATCGCCGACAGTGGCGCGACCGAAGGTGCAGGGCGGCCCAAACACATTCGCCGATTTGACGTCCAAGCCGATGGCACGCTGTCACGTGACTCTGTGGTCTTCGCCACCTGTCCCGCAGGCTTTTTCGATGGCATTCGCATTGACCGCGCAGGCCGTGTGTGGGCCAGTTCCGCCGAGGGCGTGCAATGCTACAGCCCGGATGGGCGCTTGATCGGACGGGTGCGTGTGCCGGAGATGGTCGCCAACTTGACATTTGGCGGCCGCATGCGCAACCGCCTGTTCATTTGCGGCACGACTTCGTTGTATGCTGTTTATCTAAAGATCAACGGCTGAGCCTTTTCCATGGTCGGGGTATGGGGCTTACCTTCTTGTTGTCTGCCGCAAACGCGGTTAGATTGTCATTCACAGTTCCTGGGAGACAAGATAGATGAACATTCGATCCATCGCAAGCGTCAAGCCTGTGCCCCTTGCGCGCCAGCGCCTCACCGCTCAGGAGGCTGTGCAACACGCCGCGGCCATGGTGCCGCGCTTGGCCGAGCGTGCTGCCGAAGCAGAGCGCATTCGCAGAATCCCCCAGGCCACCATTGACGAGTTGCACGAAACCGGCCTCATGCGCCTGATGCAACCGGCTCGCTTTGGCGGCTCCGAGCTGGGCTTGGACGCCCTGATGAACGTGGTCACCGAAATCGCCAAGGGCTGCACTTCCACTGCCTGGGTGTATTCCAACCTGGCCTCTCACTCATGGAACATCGGCCAGTTCGACATGCGCGCGCAAGAAGACGTTTGGGGCACTGACCCGGATGCCTTGGCCGCCACGGGCTTGGCTTTTCCTTGCGGTCGCGCCACGCCCGTCGAGGGGGGCTACAAGCTCTCCGGCAAATGGCCGTTCGCCAGCGGCATTGATGCCTCCACCTGGATGCTCGTGGGTGCCATGGCCGAGTTGCCAGGCCGCGCGCCGGAGCGTCGGTTCTTCCTGGTGCCACAGTCCCAGTTCAGAAGCCTGGACAATTGGGACACCTATGGCTTGACGGGGACCGGCAGCCACGATGTGGAAGTCAAGGATGCCTTTGTCCCGGATCACCGCAGTGTGTCTGCCGAGGTGTTTGCAGCCGGGCAAAATTTGCCCGGGGCCACGCTTTACGAAAATCCGCTGTACGCCATGCCCACGTTTGCTGCGTTTGCTTATGTGCTGTCCATTGTGCCGATTGCCACGTCGAAAGCCGTGGTAGAGCAATTCACCGCTGCCATGCGGGCTCGCGCCAGCACCTACACCGGCACCCGTTTGGCGGAGTTGAGCTCGGTGCAGGCGCGCATTGCCGAGGCCGCCGCTTGCGTGGAGTTCGCCGAAACTGTGGTGCGCCGCGATTGGCAAGAGCTCGAGGCTGAGGCCAACCAAAGAAGGTACCCCAGCATGGAAACCAAATTGCGCTGGAAGCGCAATGTTGCCTTTGCGGCGCAGCTGGCGGTGCGTGCGGTAGACGTCCTGATGCCCGCGGCAGGCGCCGGGGGCTTGTCCAAATCTGCTGCCTTGCAGCGCCAATTCCGGGACTTGCATGCGGCCTCCAGCCACATCGGCCTGACCTGGGACGTGCATGCCGCAGCCTATGGCCAAAGCGCGCTGGGCTTGCAGCCCAACGCTGGTTTCTTGCTGTGAGAAACCCTTCGGTTTTGACGGGTAATGATCGACTGATTACTTGCGTGTTTGCCCTAATGCCGGCACCGAAAGAAACAGTTATGTTCGTGGCTTCAAAGTGAGCTTCAGAGAATTCTTATGCCGATCAAAGACCTGAACCATTTCTTCATCCGCGCCAACGACCTGGAGGCGACCAAGCAGTTCTTTGTGGACAACCTTGGCTTTGAGGTCATGCAGCGCCCCAACTTTCCGTTTCCTGGCTACTGGCTGGGCGTGAACGGCTCCATCCAGGTTCACATCGGCCCCTCGGGCATTCCCGACCGGCAGCACTATTACCTGGGCACGCCGGACGACGCGGTGGACGGACAGACCGGCGTGATTGACCATGTGGCCTTTTTGGCCGACGACCCCGCCGCATTCATCAAGCGACTGGATGACAAAGGCGTTTCATACCGCCCGCGTCACTTGCCCGATTCCAATTTGTTTCAATTGTTTTTGCGTGACCCCAATGGCGTCATGATCGAGTTGAATTTCTTTGGCGTGGAGGATGTCTCAGCTTTCGGGGGTGAAAACTATTCCGAAATGACGCGCGTCAGCGCCAGCTAATGTCTGTTTTTGTGTGTGCGTGAATCAACAGTAAGAGGAGATCTCAATGGATAAGACACGTCGTAAGGTTCTTGGCACCGCAGGTGCTGCTGTCATGGCCGCCAACATGGGCGTGGGTGTTGCCCACGCACAGGGTGCGCCCGTCAAGATCGGCATGAGCATGCCGCAAACCGGTGGTTTGGGCGCAGGCGGGCAAGCCGCCTTGTTGGCCCTGCGCATGTGGGTGGACGACGTCAACGCCAAAGGCGGCTTGCTGGGTCGCAAAGTCGAGTTGATTGCCTATGACGACCAAAGCAACGGCGCCAACACCCCGGGCATCTACACCAAGCTGCTGGATGTGGACAAGGTCGACCTGCTGATCGCGCCCTATGCCACCAACGTGACGGCCCCCATCATGCCGCTGGTGAAAGAGCGTCAGAAACTGTTGATGGGCAACTTCTCGTTCCAAGTGAACGCCAAGGTGCAGCACGACATGTGGTTCAACAACGCCCCCTGGAACGATGCCAAGGGCTGGTCCGAGGGCTTCTTCGACATGGGCAAGAAGGCCGGTGGCAAGACCGCTGCGATTTTTGCGGCCGACGCTGAGTTCCAGCAAAACCTGGCCAATGGCGCGCGCGAGATCATCAAGAGCTCCGGCTTGAACTTGGTCTATGACCAAAACTATCCGCCCAACAGCACCGACTTCTCCTCGATCGTGCGCGCGGTGCGTGCCTCTCGTGCCGAAGTTATTTTTGTTGCCTGCTACCCCAGCGAGGCTGTGGCCATCATGCGTTCGGTCAACGAAATTGGCCTGGGCTCGCAGGTGCAGCTGTTCGGCGGCGGCATGGTGGGCTTGCAGTTCACCCCCATCATGCAAAGCTTGGGCGGCTTGCTCAACGGCGTGACCAACTACAACTCGTATGTGCCCGGCATGAAGTACCCTGGCATCGACGAATTCTTCAAGCGCTATTCTGAGCGTGCGACCGCCGCGAAAGTGGATCCCTTGGGCTTTTATTTGCCCCCCTTCAACTACGCGACGGGCCAAATGCTCGAGGCCGCGGTCAATGCCACCAAGTCTCTGGACCACAAAAAACTGGCCGAATACTTGCGCAAAAACACGCACCAGACCATTGTCGGGCCCATCAGCTTCGACAAAAACGGCGAGCGTGCCAAGTCGGCCGTGGTTCAGGCCCAGTTCCGTAACGTTCAGGACAACAACCTTGACCAGTTCAAGAGCACCGGCAAACAGATCGTGGTCTGGCCCGACTCTGAGAAGCAAGGCGATGTGATCACGCCGTTCGACAAGGCCCGCAAGGCCACCTGATCGATTCTTTGTTCAGCAGGGGCGGGCAGTCCGTCCGCCCCTCTTTATTGAGCGCATATGTTTTCATTTGAACTTCTGTTCGAGGCGGCCCTGTTCGGCATCTTGCTCGGCTGCTTCTATGCCGCGGTGAGCCTGGGCTTGTCTGTAGCTTTCGGTTTGCTGGACGTTCCTTATGTGGCGCACCCTGCGCTGCTCATCGTTGGGGCGTACTTCACCTACATGCTCTCTGGCATGGGCATTGACCCCTTGCTAGCGGGGGTGTTGTTAACCCCCGTGTTCTTTCTGGTGGGCGTCTTGCTCTACCGCTTTTATTACGAGACCTTTGAAAAACGTGGCGCAGATGCCGGCGTTCGCGGCCTCGGATTCTTTTTCGGCATCGCCTTCATCATTGAAGTGCTGCTGATTCTGGCTTTCGGTGTGGACCAGCGCAGCGTGCGTGCCAGCTACATCGGCAGCAGCCTGGAAATTGGTGATTACCGCTTCCCTTACCGCATGCTCATCGCCTTTGGCGTGGCCTTGCTGTTGACCCTGGTTCTCACCCTGTATTTCTCCAAAACCTTCAACGGCCGCGCCATCAAGGCGGTGGGGCAGGATGAGGCAGCGCTTCGCTTGATGGGGGCCAACCCGGTCAAGATCAAGCAACTGGCCTTCGGCATTGCCACCGCTGTGAATGCCTTGGCAGGCGCCATGCTGATCATTGTGGGGCCGGTTGAACCTGCCATGGACCGCATTTACATTGGGCGCACCTTCTGTGTGGTCGTGTTGGCCGGTCTGGGCAGCATGAGCGGCACCCTGGTGGCGGGCCTCATTTTGGGGGTTGTCGAATCGGTCGTGCTCATGACCCTGGGGGCGTCTTGGGCGCCTGCGGTGGCCTTTGGCCTGTTGTTGTTGATGCTGGGCGTACGTCCGCAAGGTTTGTTTGGAAGGTAAGGCGCCATGAAATTCTGGTTAAGTTGCGCCGTCATGACCCTTGTGGTTTTTGCTCTGGCCATGTCGGGTATCAATGAGTACCTGTTTTTTGCAGGATTTGTCATTCTGCAGTTCATCATCCTGGCCACCGCCTGGAACATTTTGGGCGGCTATGCCGGCTATGTGAACTTCGGTGTGCCGGCCTTTGTGGCGGTGGGCGCCTACACGGCCGTGGTGCTGTTCAAGGCGATCCAAGCCCCGTTGATCGTTCAGATCGTCGGCGGCGGCATTCTTGCGGGTGCTTTAGGTCTGGGGGTGGGCTTGCTGACGCTGAAATTGCGCGGCATCTTCTTCTCCATTGCCACCGTGGCGGTGGTCTTCATTCTGGAGACCGTGGTCATGAACTGGCGCTATGTGGGTGGGGCGACGGGCTTGCAGTTGACCCGTCCCACCGATTTCTGGATCTTCGATTCCTACACCCGCATGCTGTTCTTCGTCATGGGCTTGCTGGCCATTGGCGCGGTGGCCACTGCCCGCTACATCCAGGACTCTTACCTGGGCCAAGGCCTGCGTGCAGTGCGTGACTCCGAAGAGGCCGCAGAGTGCTCTGGCGTCCCCACCCTGAAAATCAAGCTGATTGCCTGTACGGTGTCAGGCGCCTTGATGGGCATTGCCGGTGCGCCGATGCCGATGTACCTGAGCTACATCGAGCCCACGTCCACCTTCAACCTCAGTTACTCCATCTCAGCCCTGGGCATGCCCATCATTGGCGGCACCTCCCATTGGTTGGGGCCGCTGATCGGCGCCATATTACTGGGCACGATTCAGCAGGTGGTCACTGTGACCATCTCCAGCGAATTGAACGTGCTGGTGGTGGGCGTGTTGTTGGTCTTGTTTGTTGTGTTGGCCCCTGAGGGTGTGCTCGGACTGGTGAAAAAATGGAAGCAATCCTCGAAGTAAGCAAAGTCGCCAAGCACTTTGGCGGATTCACAGCCCTGCATGAAGTCAATCTGCAGGTGGGGCGTGGCGAGCGCTTGGGCTTGATCGGCCCCAACGGGTCCGGCAAGACGACCCTGATCAGCTGCATCTCTGGCGCTCTACAGAATGACGCTGGTTCCATCAAGTTTGATGGCCGCGAGATGACGGGGATGAAAGCCTTTGAGCGCACCCGCCTGGGCATTGCGCGCAGCTTCCAGATTCCCCGCCCGTTCAAAAGCATGACGGTCCTGGAAAACCTGATGGTGCCGCTGGCCTATGTTGGCGGCATCAATGGCCACAAGGCCGAGGCCGAAGCCATGCACATTCTGGAGCGCATGGGCCTGGCCACCAAGGCCCGCACCATTTCTGCCCAGCTCTCGCAGGTGGAGTTGCGCAAGATGGAGTTGGCCCGCGCCATGGCTGCCAAACCCAAGTTGCTGATTTCCGATGAGGCCCTGGCGGGTCTGGCCGGTGCCGAAGTTGATGAAGTCCTGCAAATCCTTTTCGACCTCAACGAGATGGGCATCACCATCATCATGATCGAGCACATCATGCAGGCGGTCATGAAGTTCTCGCACCGCGTGGTCTGCCTGGACACAGGCCGGATCATCTGCGAGGGCACACCTGAAACCATCATTCAAAACCCGGACGTACAGAGGGCTTACCTTGGCGATTAAGCTAGACATCAAAGACATCCATGCAGGGTACGGCGCGGTGCGCGCTCTCATGGGCGTGTCCCTGGAACTGAACCAGGGCGAAACGGTGGCCTTGCTGGGCACCAACGGCAACGGCAAGAGCACGCTGATGAAATGCGTGATGGGCATGGTCAAGCCCGACCAGGGCGAGATCATTCTCGAGATCGATGGCGTCAGGCATGACCTGACCCAGCTCTCCACGGAAGAGATCGTCAATCTGGGGGTGGCCCTGGTGCCCGAAGGGCGTCGGCTGTTTCCCAAGTTGACCGTCGAGGAAAACCTGTTGCTGGGCGCTTTCCGCGAAATCGCCCGTCCGCAAATCGCCGACAACCTGGCATTCTGTTTCGAAGCCTTTCCCTTGTTGAAAGAGCGTCGAAACCAGTTGGCCGGTTCCATGTCCGGTGGCCAGCAGCAAATGCTGGCGATTGCGCGTGCGCTCATGTCCAGTCCCAAACTCTTGCTGGTGGACGAGCCCTCGGTGGGCTTGTCGCCTCTGCTGGTTTCCACCACGATCACCAAGATCAAGGAGCTCAAGGAAAAATACCAGTTGACCGTGCTGATGGCCGAGCAGAACTTCAACCAGGCGGTCCGTATTGCTGACCATGGCTACATCATCGTGCATGGCGAGATCGTCTTCAAAGGCGATGTGGATGCCATCAAGAACAACGAAATGGTCAAGAACTTCTACCTGGGCGTAGCGGCCTGAGGCTGTCCCCGCCGGATGGCCAAGCGGTCAAGCCGCACTTTCCAGTGTGTTGAACACAACGAGGCGCACGCCATGAAATCTCCCGATTTTGATTATTTCCGTGCCAGCTCATTGCAAGAAGCGCTGGCCTGCCTGCAACAACATGGCTGTGACGCACAGATTCTGGCCGGAGGCCAGAGCTTGCTGGCCATGATGAACTTGCGCATGGCGTCGCCCCGGATTTTGGTGGACATCAGTCGCATTGCCGGCTTGAACCGCATCGAGCGCCAGGGCGCGGTGCTGCGCATTGGTGCCCTGGTCACCCATCGCCAGTTGCTGGATTCTCCCGAAGTGGCCACCGCCGTGCCCTTGCTGGCCCAGGCTGTGCCCCATGTGGCGCACCTGGCCATTCGCAATGCGGGCACCATTGGCGGCAGTCTGGCGCTGGCGGACCCTGCCGCTGAATATCCTGCGGTGGCCCTGGCCCTGAATGCGACCTTGATTGCCACCTCGTTGCGCGGTGAGCGCCGAATGGCTGCGACCGATTATTTTCAAGGGCTGTACCAAACCGCCCTGGCCGAGGATGAGATCCTCACTGCCATTGAGTTTCCGGTAGCTTGCGCAGGGCAGCGGTTCAGCTTTCAGGAGCTTTCGCGCCGCCATGGTGATTACGCCATGGTGGGTGTGGCCTGCGCCATCACACAAACGGGTGAGCGGGTCACTGACGCTCGCATCAGTTTCCTGGCGGTTGGCGATGGGCCTGTGCTGGCCTCCCATGCCATGAAAGTCCTGGTGGGGTCATCACTGGATGCTGCCGCCATCCAGGCCAGCCAGCAAGCACTGGCACAGGATCTCGATCCAGCCGGTGACTTACAGGCCACCCCTGAAACCAAACGTCATCTGGCCCGCGTCTTGTTGGGCCGTGCCTTGAACCAGCTCAGGAGTGCCGCATGAGCGAAAAGAAAATCAGCACCCGCTTCACACTCAACGGCACGTCCACCGAGCGTGAAGTGCCGGTGCGTCTGCATTTGGTCGATTTGTTGCGCGAAGAGCTCGGCCTGACAGGCTCGCATCTCGGCTGCGAGCATGGCGTTTGCGGTGCCTGCCAGGTGATGGTGGATGGCCAGCCTGTGCGAGGCTGCCTGACCCTGGCGGTGCAAGCCGATGGCCGCCATGTGGAAACCATCGAAGGTCTCTCGGACAGCGGCGAGTTGGCAGAGTTGCAGGCGGCTTTTCTGGCGTACAACGCATTTCAGTGCGGCTTTTGTGCGTCCGGCATGTTGATCACGGCGCTGGACATCGTGCGTCACCACCGTGAGGCCAGTCGCGATGAAATCCGTGAGCTGATCTCGGGCAACTACTGCCGTTGCACGGGCTACCAATCGATTGTGGATGCCATCGAATCCGTGCTGAAGGCCCACCGCTTGTTGCCGCCCCAGAGCTTGTCACAAGGAGCTGCGTCATGAATGCCCGATCCGAATTGCCATCGAAGGCCGATGGCAGCCAAGTTCAGTCCAGTTTCGTGGGGCAGAGCATTCCCCGTTCCGGTGCCCGAAAACTGCTGCAAGGCCGTGGCGCCTACCTCGATGATGTCCGTGTGCCGCGTCTGGCGCATGTGGTGTTCTACCGCAGCCCGCATGCGCACGCCAGGATCACGCAGATGGACTTATCCCAGGCGCGCAGGCAGCCGGGCGTCATCGCCGTCGTGGATGGCCGTGCAATTGCCGAATACTGCACACCCTGGGTTGGTGTGCTGGGCCATTTGAAAGGCATCAAATCGGCGCCCCAGCATGCCGTGGCCATTGACCGTGTCTGCTGGCAAGGTGAAGCGGTGGTGGCCATCGTGGCCGAAACGCGCCGACAGGCCGAAGATGCGCTTGATCATGTGCAGGTCGAATGGGAGCCGCTGGCGGCGGTGACCGACATGAAGGCGTCGCAACGCGGTGACGTGGTCATCCATCCGGAGCTGGGCGACAACATCTGCTTCACCCGCTCACTGGAAACCGAAGGTTTTGAAGAAGCTTTTGCCAAAGCCGAAGTGGTGGTGGAGAAGACATACGACTTCAGCCGCCATACCGGTGTCACCAACGAACCGCGCGCCATCCTCGCCGATTACAACCCGGCAGAGCACGCCCTCACGGTCTACCACGGCACCCAGGCGCCGAACATGATGCAGGATGTGTTCTCTCGGCATCTGAACATTCCCGAGTCGAACGTGCGCGTGATCTGCAAGGACGTGGGCGGCTCTTTTGGCATCAAGGTGCACGTGTATGCCGATGAGATGGCCACTGCCGCCTTGTCTGTCATGCTCAAGCGCCCGGTGAAGTTTGTGGCCGACCGCATCGAGTCCTTTTTGACCGACATTCACGCGCGTGAGCACACGGCCACGGTGCGCCTGGCCTGTACCCGCGCGGGGGACATCATTGGTTTCGATTTGGTGGACCTCACAGGGATTGGCCCTTACTCTGTCTATCCGCGCACCAGCGGCATCGAAGGCAACCAGGTGGTCAACCTGACAGGCGGCCCTTACAAGCACAAGCACTATCGCGCCAAGCTCGACGTGGTGTTCACCAACAAGAATGTGACTTGCCAGTACCGTGCCGTCGGTCATCCGATCGCCATGGCACTGACCGAGGGCATCGTGGATGAGGCGGCGCGTGCCATCGGCATGGACCCCGCCGAGTTCCGTCGCCGCAATCTGATTGCCGATGACGCTTACCCCTACACCTTTCCCTCGGGCATCAAGTTCGAAAAACTCTCGCACCAGCAGTGCATGGACAAACTGCTGAAAGTCATGGACTACGCGAGTTTGCGTGAAGAGCAGGCGAAGCTGCGTGCAAAAGGGATCTACCGCGGCATCGGGCTGGCCACCATGATCGAGGTGACCAATCCTTCCCCGGCGTTCTACGGCGTCGGGGGCGCGCGCATTTCGGCGCAGGACGGCGCCACCTTGCGTCTGGATCCAGCCGGCATGGTCAATGTGCTGGTCAGTGTCACCGAGCAAGGGCAGGGGACCGAGGCGATTTTTGCGCAAATTGCGGCCAGTGCTGTCGGCGTTGGGATGGACCGGGTGCGCGTCATCACGGGCGACACAGCTGTGACGCCCTATGGCGGTGGCACATGGGCATCGCGCGGCGCAGGCATTGGTGGCGAAGCGGTGCTGCAAGCTGGCAAGGTGCTCAAGTCGCACATCCTGGACGTGGCTGCAGCTCTTCTGAAAACGGACAAGGCCACGCTCGATGTTCAAAACAACGAGGTGGTGGACAAGCTCACTGGTCAGTCCCACATGCCCTTGCAGGAAGTGGGGCGTGTGGCCTACTTCCGGCCCGATACGCTGCCCATGGATTTTCAATCCGAGCTGACCGTGACGCGGCATTACACCCCCCGCGAATACGGTTTCACTTTCACCAATGGCATCCAGGCTTCGTATGTGGAAGTGGACATTGAAACCGGTTTCGTGAAGTTGCTCAAGCATTGGTGCATCGAGGATTGCGGCACGGTCATCAACCCCATGCTGGTGGATGAACAAATCCGTGGCGGCATTGTGCAAGGCATCGGCGGTGCCCTGTTTGAAGAATGCCTCTACAGCGCGGAAGGGCAATTGCTCAATGGTTCCATGGCCGATTACCTGGTGCCCATGGCTGGCGAGATGCCGGACATTGTGGTGGGCCATGTCGAGACACCCACGCGCACCTCCGAGCTGGGAGCCAAGGGGGCCGGTGAAGCAGGCACGGCGGGCGCGCCAGGGGCAGTCATGAACGCCATCAATGACGCGTTGGCATCGCTGGGCGCGAACGTGTCGGTGCAGCCTTTCACGCCGCAACGCGTGCTTCAGGCGCTGGGAAAAATTTAACCGTTTTGCGTGGTGTGTGAAACGCCGTCGATCTCGACGGCGGTTTCGGCAATCAGGTTGTACGGGTCGGCAAAGTGCTCAGCCCACTGCGCCATGGCGGGGTCGGGCAGGTTGATCACAGCCCCCATTTGCTGGGCCATGGTGACGGCCTTGTGGCCGACAGGCACCCGTTGCTGGCTGTAACGGCGCAGTGCTTGCGGGACATCGCTCGGCATTTCCTGCAGCGCCTGGACCAGGGCCAGTGCATCGCCTGCTGCCTTGGTCACGCCCTGTCCCACATGCGGTCGCGCGACAAAGGCGGCGTCGCCCAGCAGTGCCACCCGTTGCGTGTTCATGCTGTCGGTGACGCCGTCCAAAATGGTTTGCACAATCAATTCGGAGGACTTGTCGACGATCTCGGCCCAGGCGGGGTGCAGTCGTTCATGCGCCGCCTGTCTGGCCTGCTGACGAATTTCCGGACGCAGCAGGTGAGGTGCAATGCCCTCAGGATGGTGGTGTCCCTGCGCATCGGTCAGGATGTCGCGCAAGGCCTCTGGTGAAGTTTGGCGGTACCAGACAATGTTGATTTGCACCGTGTTCTGGTGGTCAGCCCCCAGGACCGGATAGCCCACGATCTGCTCGCCCGGGATTTGGGAAAAAGCGAAATTTTCACCCACCCAGCCGCAGGCCATCGGTGACAGTGCATCGCGGTTCACCAGGCCACGCCACGCGACATAGCCGGCATAGCGCATGGGCGGCGCCTGAAAGAGCTGGCGTCGGATTTCAGAGCGGTTGCCATCGGCCGCCACGACCAGGTCGGCATGCAACACCCGGCCATCGTGGACATGCACCTGGGCCGCGTTTTGTGCATCGCCAGGGGCGATCCGTGTCACACCCGAGGACAGGTGATAGCGTTCACGTGGGAATGCTTCCAGCATGATCTGCAACAACCGGGACCAGGAGGTGAAATTCTGTGGGAAATTGATTTCACTCAATATCCGGCCTTGCGCATCGAAAGCCCAGCGACGGGCAATTTCGATCCCGAGCCGGTTCTCGAAATGGGCGCCCGCCAATCGCATCACCTCTCTCAAACCGGGGTGGGTAACGATGCCAGTGCCGCGACTGGTCAGAGGGGACGCCGCCTTTTCCAAAAGCGTAACATCCCAGCCGGCACGGTGTAGCAGATTGCCTGCAAACAGACCCCCCATGGAACCCCCAATGATCACGGCCTTCGGAGCATGCATACTGTTATCCTAAGATGAAAAATGTGAAAAACGATAAACCTTCCATCGGAACAAGGCTGGACCCAGCCACCCGACGTCAACAGATCCTGGATGCGGCCATTGTCTACTTTGCGGAAGCGGGCTTTGGCGTGCAAACGCGCGAACTGACACGACGCATCGGCGTGTCCCAACCTTTGCTTTACCGCTACTTTCCGTCCAAACAAGATCTGATCAATGCCGTCTTCGATGCCGTTTTCATGGGGCGTTTCGATGACAACTGGATCACGGCGTTGCGCGACACAAGCAGGCCTTTGCGTGATCGCCTGCTGCATTTCTATGCGCAATACGCCAAAGCAACCTATCGGCCAGAATGGATCCGAATTTACATGTACGCCGGCCTGGCGGACATGGGCTTGAACCGAAACTACCTGAACGTCGTGCGCAAGAAATTGCTGACGGTGATGTGCGAGGAATTTCGGCAAGCGTTTGTCCCGCCCAGGTTGTTGAAAGATGCGCCCCCGATCACAGGCCGTGAGATCGAACTGGTCTGGAATCTTCATGGCAGCATGTTCTATTGGGGGGTGCGGCAAAACATTTTCAACTCCAAGTCAGCAGCTTCATTCGAGGTGCGTACGGCCGATGCCATTGACTTGTTCTTGTCTGGTGCCGCCGTTCACTACCCGCTGATACTGGAGGACGCTGTTCGAGGCGACAAAAAGAAGTCGCACTGAACAGCGCCTGAACCCAAGGCGCTCAGGCCTTGGGCGCCGGGATTTGCTGGGTGTACCAGTCTGCAATTTTTTCACCGGTCATGATGGCCACTTCCGGTTTGGCCAGTACGGCGTCGAGCAGGCGTTCAAAGGCGTCAATGCGATGGGGGACGCCGGTGATGTAAGGATGCACGCTGATGGCCATCACGCGCGGTGCCTGTGCGCTGTCCTTCCACAGCCGGTCCAGTTGCTGCACACCCCGGTGGTAGAGTTCGTCGCTGCGGTGATTCTGGATCGCCATGAGCGGAATGTCATTGATCTCCACGGTGTAGGGCACCGATAACACGGGGCGCGGTTTGGCCTGGATCCAGGTGGGCTGATCGTCGATGACCCAGTCCGCCACATACTCGATGCCAGCGGCCGACAAATGGTCCAGCGTCTCATCGGTCTCCGTCAAACCGGGGCTTTCCCAGCCACGCGGCGCCTTGCCGGTGAAAGCACGGATGCTGTCGATGGTTTGGCGAATGGCCAGTGCCTGATCTTCCACGCGGTGCATTGGTCCCTGCACATAGCTGTGCCCCATGAACTCCCAGCCAGCATCCAGCGCTGCTTGCGCCACACGTGGATACGAATCGCAGACGATGCCATTGATCGCCAGCGTGGGCACGATCTTGCGAGACACCAACGCATCATGAATGCGCCAGAAACCCGAGCGCATCCCATACTCATGCCAGGACCAGTTGGGCAGGTCAGGCAGCAGAGGCTGGCCCATGGGCGGCGGCAGCACGGTGCGCGGCATGGCGCGCTCGATGGACCAATGCTCCACATTCACGATGATCCACACCAGCATGCGTGTGCCCTCTGGTGTTTTCAAGGGCGGGCGGTCTGGCATCGCCACATAGGGCACGCGATCACTGAGCAGACGAGATGAAGTCATGAAACATTCTCCAAAAAATCAGGGCGTCATGGCAGACGCTTCGTAGTTGTGAACAAAATCTTCGGGGACAGCAGGTCCCCAGAGGTACATCGAGTCTTCCGGCGGGTAGTCGCCAGCCGGCCATTCGGTGTCTGCACCGATGAAATCAATGTCGAACGAAAATTCGGTGAAACTGCCCCAGGGATCCTGGGCATAGTAAAAGTAATTCGAGCCGATCACATGGCGGCCCACCCCCCAGCCCTTGCGATAACCGGCGTGGTACATCTGCTCCATGCCCATGCCCACATCGTCGATGCTGCGCACCACCCAGCTGGAGTGATGCAGGCCCGGTCCATTCGATTTGGCCATGGCCAGCAAATGGTGATCACTGGCATGGGCGCCATGCAAGAAAGCGATCACGTCCAGGGACTTGTCCGACAGCCGAAAACCCAGGGCTTGGGTATAGAACTTGACCGCGCGCGGCACATCGGTGACGAAAATCAGAATGTGCGAGAGGCGCTCGGGATGAACCTTGTCGCCTTCGCTGCGCATGGGACTTACAGGCACGGCGATCGCATTGCTCTTGAATTTGGAGCCGTCACGCGGCGCTTTCTGGGTTGGTGAGACTTTCTCGTGGACCAGAACCTGGATCGGCATACCATCCGGATCGGCCACCCAGAATCCCTCGCCATCCGAGCGCGGATGCGGGGCGATCAGGTCATGGCCGGCGGCCTGGATTTGCTGTCGCAGCGCGGCCTCGTCCTCTGCATAAACGCCCACGCTGTAGTACTCGGTCTTCTTGGGACCCTGGCCCTGGTACACGATGCCCCAGCAATGCGGGTGGTCCTGCGTGAAGAGGTGCAATTGATCTGCCTGGCGGCTGACACGCAAGCCAAAGCTGGTGAAATAAGCCTGTGCCACCGAGAGGTCAGGCACCGACAGGGCGAAGCGAAGCACGGAATGAATCGCCGTCACACGGGGTCTTTTCACGTTGGCCATGGCCGCTCCTGTTCAAAGCCGGAATGCAGACCAGTCTAGATCACTGATGATCGCTCGACCACTGGGGATTTCACGGTATGCTCTGCCACCGTTGAGATTTGCAAGAAAGCATCACATGACTGCATTGAACCGTTCAGCCAAAGGGGTTTATCTGATCACGGTGACCCCGTTCACGGCATCGGGCGCGCTGGATCTGGAGAGCACCGATCGCATGGTGGATTTTTGTCTGGCAAAAGGTGTGACCGGCCTGACCATCCTGGGCATCATGGGCGAGGCCACCAAGCTGACGGCGGAAGAGTCACGCATTTTTGTCAAACGTGTTCTCGCGCGCGTGAACAACCAGGTGCCGGTGGTGGTGGGCGCCTCTGCGCCAGGCTTCGCCCCCATGCGCGAATTGACCGACAGCGTGATGGCCATGGGTGCCGCAGGTGTCATGGTGGCGCCACCGTCCACTGTGCGCACCGATGACCAGATCGTGGCCTATTTCGACATGGTCAATGAAACACTGGGTGCGCAGGTGCCCTGGGTGTTACAAGACCATCCCGTGGCCACGGGCGTGCAAATGTCCACATCGGTGATTTTGCGCATCCTCAAAAATTCCCCCACCTGCGTCATGCTCAAGCATGAAGATTGCCCGGGCCTGGCCAAATTGTCGGCCATTCGCGCTGCCTGTGCGCGTGGCGAAATCGAGCGCCTGTCGATCCTGACGGGCAATGGCGGCGGCTTGTTCCTGCCCGAAGAATTGAGCCGTGGTGCCGACGGTGCCATGACAGGCTTTGCCTATCCCGAGATGATGGTGGATGTGTGCAAGGCCCATGCCGCGGGTGATGTGGAACGCGCCCATGACCTGTTTGATGCCTACCTGCCCTTGGCTCGCTATGAGCAGCAGGCGGGTGTTGGACTGGCGGTGCGCAAGCATCTGCTGGCGCAGCGCGGGGTGATTGCCTCCGAAGCAGTGCGCAAGCCTGGCCCCAAATTGAGCCCGGCCGATGTGGCCGACATTGCCCGTCTGGTGCAGCGACAAGAACGCCGTCTGGCGGCGTTGGGCGCCTGACGAACGAAACAGAACAAAGGACCCCTCATGTTGATACGTTGCGCTTTTTTTCGTGGCCATGTGAAACCCGGGATGGAAGATGCTTTCTTCCGTCATGTGCATGAGCAACTCGTCCCGCTGTGGACACAATTTCCTGGCGTGCAGGAGGTGAGGGTGCTGCGCCAGCGTGAAAGCGATGTGGACGATCCCCACCTGGCCATGGTCATGGCCATGCGATTTGAAACCATGGCAGACATTGAAAAAGCCCTGGCTTCCGATATCCGCTACCAGAGCAAGGAAGCGTCCAAGCGCTTGTTTGAGATGTTTGACGGCTCGGTGTTTCACACGGTTTTCGACGCCGAGCAATTCAAGCCCTGACATCGTGCGCGAAGCCGTCTCGTCGCCGGTGTGCCTGCACGTTCAGGGCTTGTCATTCCGTCAGCCGCACTGTCAGCTCTTTGATGGCTGGTCGGCCAGCTTCTATGGGGGGCTGAACTGGATCACGGGGGATGAGGGCGTGGGCAAGACCACCCTGTTGCGTCTGCTGGCGGGGGAATGGGCCGCGGCTGCGGGCACCGTTGCGTGGCAAGACAGCGCAGGCACGCGGGCGCTCGCGTCGTCCGAGGTGTTCTGGCAGGATCCGGCCAATGCCGGACTGGACGACTTGCCGGTGCAGACCTACTGGCTGCAGTGCCAGGCGCGCTACCCGCGCTGGTCGGCCGATGCTCTGGCGCTCTGGACGGACCGCTTGTCCTTGACGGAGCATGTCGGCAAATCGCTGTTCATGCTCTCCACAGGCAGCAAACGCAAAGTGTGGCTGGCGGCAGCCATGGCCGCGCATGCCCAACTCACCCTCCTGGATGAGCCTTATGCGGCTCTGGATCAGCCTTCCCGACTGGCCTTGCGCCAGCAACTCACGCAGATCGCGCAACAGACGGAATGTGTCTGGCTGGTGGCCGACCACGCCTGTCCCGTCGATGGTGCGCCTGGCCAGACGCTGCATTTGCCTTGACGCGCGTGCGCTTGACATTTCGCGTGCAGGGCCGCATGACCTGCCATCGTGGTGCGACGTGAGGCATAGCACACGTCATCACCACGCCTTCTGTTGTCAGTCCACGGTGGCGCCAGAGGCCTTGACCACGGCAGCCCAGCGGTCGATCTCGGCTTTGAAAAAGGCGCTGGCTTCGGTGGGCGTGTTGACCACGACCTCAAACCCCAGGTTGTTGAAGCGCTGGGTCATCTCGGCCGAGCGAAAGCCTTTGGCGATGTCCGCTTGCAGTTTGGTCACGATGTCCTTCGGGGTGCCCTTGGGCACCGCCACGGCCTGCCAGGAGGTCACATCGAAATCCTTCAGGCCGCTTTCGATCATGGTGGGCACATTGGGCAATTGCGGCATGCGCTCCCTGGAGGTCACCGCCAGCGCCTTCATCTTGCCGGCCTTGATGTAGGGCACCACGGTCCCGAAGTTCTGGAATGAAGCCTCGATATTGCCCGCCATGATGTCGGTCTGGGCAGCGGCGCCGCCGCGGTAAGGAATGTGAACGCCAAACGTCTGGGTCTGCAGCTTGAACATTTCGGCAGACAGATGATCGCTGGAGCCCGATCCGGAGGATCCATAGGACACGCGGCCTGGATTCTTTCGGGCGTACTCCACCAACTCTTTGATGTTGTTGGCCGGGAAGTTCGGAGGCGTGATCAGCACGTTGGGCGTGCGCACGGCCACGGTCACGGCGTCGAAGTCACGCATCACATCGTATTTGGGATTCTTGTACAGCCCCATATTGATGGCGTATGTACCAATCGAGCCCACCAGCATGATGTACCCATCGGCGGGTGACTTGGACAAGGCTTCAGCCGCAATCGAGCCATTGGCTCCCGGACGGTTTTCCACCAGGGTCACATAGCCCGCTTCGTTGAGTTTTTGGGAAATGGCGCGGGCCACGATATCACTGGTGCCGCCCGCCACAAAAGGCACCAGGATTTTCACGGGTTTCTGTGGATAGCTTTGCGCCTGGGCCAGGCTGGCGGCGCAGCCGAGCAGGCCCAGCAGCAGGGTTTGAATCGTTTTTTTCATCTTGTCTCCTCTTCAGTCGGTTGTCGTTGCGGTTTTTTGGCAAGCATAAAGGACAAAGAGCCCAGTCCTGCAATCAATGCGAGCAGGGTGAACCCGAGTCGGTAGTTACCAGTCAGATCGGCCAGCATGCCAGCGACCATGGGCCCAGCCACTTGTCCAATCGCAATGATGGCGGCGGACAAACCCAGAATCATACCGATCGCGTTGCGGCCAAAGTAGTCCGCCCGAATGGCTTGCATGAAGGGGCCACGCAGTCCCCAGGCAACGCCATGAAAGACGGCGAAAGCGGCCAGCTCTGCCACGTGGGTGGCATAGGTCAGGAGCAAGAGTCCGACCATGTGCGACACCATGCACAGCGCTGCCACCACGCGCTTGTCGTAGCGGTCTCCCATGCCTGCGCCCAGCAAGACGCCGGCGATCTGACCGATCGTCATGAGCATGATCACCAGGCCAGCCTCGGACACTGTGTAGCCCAGGCCTTCTTTCATATGGGTGATGGCATGCACGTTGACAGCCGTGACCACCAATAAGGCCAGGCCGTGGCCAATCGCCAGCAGCCAGAATGCCTGCGTTCGCAAGGCCTCGCGCGCCGTGAATTCGTGGGGCCGGTCGGGATCGACGCTTTCCTCGCTGGCCGGGGTGTCGCTGGGGGTGGGCGGCACGCCATCGATGTGCTCGCCATGGTCTTGCGGGCGGCGACGGATGACGCGCGCCATGGGCAGGCCCACCACAATGGCCACCACACCCGAACCCAGCGCCGCAGCGCGCCAGCCGAAGTTCTGCATGGCCCAGGCAACCAAGGGCACGGCCAGGCCGCCCAGCGCCAGACCCAGGCTCATGATGGACAAGGCCCGTGCCCGGTGCCGCTCGAACCACTGCACCAGCGCGACCGACAATGGGAAGTAACCACACAGGCTGGTGCCGATGGCCATCAGCACGGCGCTGATGTAAAAACCCGTGAGGGTGTCGATCTGGCTCAGGCACAGCAGGCCCACGCCAAAGATCAGCATGCCCCAGCGGATCATTGATTGGGGACCGAAACGGTCAACCACCCAGCCCAGCACGGGGCCGATGATGGCCGCCTCGACCGATTGCAGCGCGGCCGCACCCGACAAGGCGGTCTTGCTCCAGCCCAGGTCGTCCGACAAGGTGGCGATGTACAGCCCAAAGGACTGAATCAAGAGGGCGGCCAGCAAAAACTGGATGCCACAGGCGGCGGCGGTCATGCGCCAGCCATAGAAGATTTTCACAAGCTCAAAATCCGAGAGAAATCAGTGGAGGCAGTTTCCCACGCCAGCCTGGGCCAAGCTGTTAGATGCGTGACTGGCTGCCTTGTCGCCAGTGACCATCTGCCGTTAACCTAGCGGTGTTTGCAATGTCTGATATCGACGGAAAGGTTTCCCCATGGTCCATCAAGCGCTGATCACCGGTGCCTCCAACGGCATTGGCCGTGCCATCGCCACCCGCCTGGCAGCGGATGGTTTTCAAATCATCACGGTGGACCGTGTGCCGCCCAAACACGCCTTGCCGGGCGAACTGTTTTACGAAGCTGATCTGGCCGACCCCGGCAGCACCCGCGACACCCTGGGGCGCATTGTGGAAAAACACGACATCTACGCGCTCGTGAACAATGTCGGCAAGGTCATGCCAGCCTCTGTGGAAGGCACCTCGATCGAGGACATGCACGCTGTGGTGGCGCTGAATCTGGGCGCCACCTTGTTGTGTACGCAGGCCGTGTTGCCGGCCATGAAAGCGCGAGGTGCTGGACGCATCGTCAGCATTTCCAGCCGCGCCGCACTGGGCAAGGAGTTGCGCACAGCCTACGCTGCCACCAAGTCGGCCCTGCATGGCATGACCAAAACCTGGGCGCTGGAGCTGGGCCGGCATGGCATCACGGTCAATGCGATCGGCCCAGGGCCGATTGACACCGAGCTTTTTCGCCAGGTGAACCCGCCCGACAGCCCACGGACACGGGCCATTATTGAAGGCATCCCGGTCAAGCGCATGGGCACGCCCGAAGATGTGGCGCATGGCGTGGCCGGCTTTGTCGATCCGCGTGCCGGCTTTATCACCGGGCAGGTGCTCTATGTCTGCGGCGGCATGACCGTCGGTCTGGCCGCCTGAGCGTTCAGCGCGGTCGCGATTCTGGCAAAAAGCGCACGCCTTCGCGTGCCATGCCACCGCTCACGCCAATCGGCGTGCCATCGGCGCGCCAGCAGGCGGCGCCTTCCAGTCGGCCGTCTTCATGAAAGCGGATGGCATTCATGCCACCGCCGACATTGCTCACCGGAAGGATCTCATGGCCCCGGGCGGCCAAGGCCTGGGCCGTGGCATTGGAGAATGCGGGTTCCAGTTCCAGGCCATAACCTTGTGTCCACACGCGCGGTGCTTCGACGGCTTCTTGCAGCGACATGCCGTGGTCCAGCAGATTGATCACCGCCTGCAGGGCCGACGGGAAGATGCGCAAGCCACCAGGCAAACCCAGTGCCAGCACGGGCCGACCCTCGCGCAGCACGATCAGCGGCGCCATCGAGGAAATCACCCGCTTGCCAGGTGCCAGTGAGTTGGCACGATCGGGACGCGGGTCCAGCACGTAGAGGTAATTGTTCGGGATCATGCCAGTGCCGGGGACCATGTAGCGCGCGCCAAACACCGAGTTGATGGTCTGGGTGGCACTCACGATGCAGCCTTGCGCATCCGCCACGGTGACATGTGTGGTGTTCGCGCTTTCTGCGGGAACCACACCAGGCGCCCAATCCTGGGCGCGCGTCATGTCGATCTGAGCGCGTCGCGTCTGGGCGTAAGCGGGTGACAACAACTGCGCCACGGGGACCGGCACAAAGTCAGGGTCGGCCGTGGCTGCGGCGCGGTCCGCAAAAGCGATCTTCAATACTTCTGCCAGCAGATGAACACTGTCCACGGAACCAAAGCCCATGGCTTTCAGATCCCAGGCTTCCAGAATTTTCAGCATCTGGCCAATGTGCAAGGGGCCAGCGCAGGGCGGTGGCGGCCCGGTGATTTCAAAACCCCGGTATGTGGCGCGCAGCACCTCGCGGTCGCGTGTCTGATAGCCCAGCAGGTCGGCCATGGTCAGGTAACCGGCGTTCTTTTCCATGTCGCTTACCAGTGCCTGGCCCAGCGATCCGCCGTACAGCGCGTCAGCGCCTGCCTGACGCACCGTGCGCAAGGTGTCGGCATAGGCGCCTTGCACCAGTCGTTCACCGGCTTGCAGCGGGCGGCCGCCAGGCAGGAACACGCTGGCGATTTCAGGGTCGAGCAAGAGATCAGCCGCGTTGTCCTGGATGCAATTGCTCAGGTAGCGCGTGGCGACGAAGCCGCGCGAGGCATGTCGCAGGGCGGGTTCCATCACATCGCCCAGCGACAGACTGCCATGTTGCGCCAGCATGCGACACCAGGCCATCAGGTTGCCTGGCGTGGCGACAGCCGCACGGCCCAGGCTGTTGCGGCGGCCCACGGTTTCCATGGTCCCCGGCGGTGCGAGAGGGTCGGGCATGAACGTATTGGCAGTGATCTCCTGGGGGCACACGCCCTGGCCTTCAATCACAGTCTGTTGCCCATCCGGCAGTCGCAAATGCGCAAAGCCACCGCCCAGCAACCCCACCATCATGGGCTCAACCACCGACAGGGTGAACAAGGCGGCCACTGCAGCGTCCACTGCATTGCCGCCCGCGGCCAGCATCTCAGTGCCAGCAGCCGAGGCCAGCGGGTGGTTGGTGACCACCATGCCGCGGGCGCCGAAAGCCGGCTGCTTCTCGGTCTGGAAGGGCGTAGGAAAGGAGGAGGGTGCTGACATGCCAGTCTTTCAATCCAACATTGATGATTCAGCTTACCCAGCCCCTGCTTGCCATCGGGTCACGCGCGAGACAAATCCGCAGTATCGATTGCGTGATTGACAGCCCGTCGCCTTGACTGGACACTGCCACTTTGTCTGGGAGGATGTCCGGTGTTGAATCTTCAAGGGAAAGTGGCGCTTGTCATGGGGTGCGGCGCAGTGGCCGAGGGCTGGGGCAATGGCCGCGCCACAGCCACCTTGTTCGCCCGTCAGGGCGCACAGGTCTACGGCACAGACCTGCACCTCAGCCACGCCGAGAACACGCGTGACATCATTCGCCAGGAAGGGGGTCTGATCGAGGTCGCTGCCTGCGATGTCACACAGGCCGATCAGGTCAGACGTGTGGTGGATGATTGTGTGACCCGCTTTGGCCGCATTGATATTCTGGTCAATAACGTGGGACTGTCGCAGCCCGGCGGTCCGGTCGATATGAGCGAATCGGTCTGGGACAGCCAGCTGGAGGTGAACCTCAAGGGGGCTTTTCTCGCATGCAAGCACGTGCTGCCCTTGATGAAGGCGCAAGGCGGTGGCTCGGTCGTCAACATTTCATCGGTGGCAGGCCTGCGCTATGTCGGCAAGCCACAGGTGGCATATGCCGCTGCCAAGGCCGCACTGATGCAGTTCACCCGAACCACGGCGGTGATTCACGCTGCCGAGGGGATTCGCCTCAATTGCGTGATTCCTGGTCTGATGCAGACACCGCTGATCGAGGGCCTGGCTGCCAAATACGCTGGAGGCGACACCGAGGGGTTCATTGCCCATCGGCATCGTCAGGTTCCCATGCAACACATGGGAGACGGCTGGGATGTGGCGCATGCCGTGCTCTTCCTGGCCGCCGACGAGAGCCGTTACATCACGGCAACGGAAATTCTGGTGGACGGTGGACTGGTTGCCGCCACACGTTGATATTTTTCAAGGAGATGCATGTGAATTTGTTTGACCTGACTGGCCAGGTGGCCGTGATCACCGGATCGTCGCGCGGTATTGGGCGCGCCATTGCAGAACGCATGGCTGAGCATGGTGCCCGGGTGGTCATTTCGTCGCGCAAAGCCGAGGCCTGCAATGAGGTGGTGAAAGCCATCGAGGCAAAACACGGCCCTGGCCGAGCCATCGCCATCCCCGCCAATATCTCGGCCAAGGCCGATCTGGAAAAACTGGTGGCCGAAACCCGGCGCCAATGGGGGCGCATCGACATCGTGGTGTGCAATGCCGCGAGCAACCCCTACTACGGTCCCATGGCCGGCATTGGCGATGATCAGTTTCGCAAGATTCTGGACAACAACATTGTGGCCAACCACTGGCTGATCAATCTGACCGTTCCTGAAATGAAGGAGCGCCGTTCGGGGGCCATCATCATCGTGTCTTCGATTGGCGGCTTGCGTGGTTCTTCCGTCATTGGCGCTTATTGCATCAGCAAGGCTGCCGACATGCAACTGGCACGCAACCTGGCGGTCGAATACGGGCCACACAACATCCGGGTGAATTGCATTGCCCCCGGGCTGATCAAGACCGACTTTGCCAAAGCCCTGTGGGATGACGAGGCCACCCTCAAGGAGCGCAATGCCACCACGCCTTTGCGGCGCATTGGCGAACCCGATGAAATTGCCGGGGCGGCGGTGTTTTTGGCATCCCGGGCAGGCTCGTTCATGACCGGCCAGAGCCTGGTCATCGATGGCGGCGTCACAATTTGAATTATTTTTGAAAATCTTGTCCACCGAATTCCGGCTGGGTGCGTTATGCCTTCATGATGTCAGGAGATGACCGCATGGAAAAGAAAGCCACTCAACCGGCCCGGGGCCGCAACGGCATGGACCATTGCTTGCAGCAAATGAACGATGAAGTCAGCCAAATCAAGGCCAGCTTCAACCGCATTCGTGCCCTGATGGCGCAGGAATACGAGCAAAAGAACCGCCCAGCCGCGCGCATTTACTCTGAATTCCGTGCACTAAAGGCCTAATTAAAAGCGCTTCCTGTTCAAAGACGTCACCCAAAGGTGACAGGCGGCGCTTTTCATTCCTGGTCTGGCAAGCTACCATCCTTCACATCGTTGGATGTTGTCACAAGGCTTGTCATGGAACTCGGTGCAAAAGGCTGGCTCTCCGCTGAAGAAGACCAGTCGCTTCGTTCTCGCTCCAACTGGATGGGGTTCTACCTTGTCCTTCACGCCTGGGTCTGCATCTTTCTGGCCATGGCCTTTTTTGTGGCCTGGCCCAATCCTTTGAGTTTTTTGCTGTCGCTGGTGCTGATCGGTGGCCGCCAGCTGGGCCTGGCCATCCTGATGCATGACGCTTCACACCGCTTGTTGTTCAAAAATGCCCGTCTCAATGACTGGATTGGTTTCTATCTCTGTGGTTCACCCGTGGGGGCCAGCCTGGCTTTGTACCGGCCTTACCACCTGAAGCACCATCGACTGACTCAGCAAAAGGATGACCCCGATTGGGGCTTGTCAGCGCCGTTTCCCATCAGTCAGAAAAGCTTTGTCCGAAAAATGCTGCGTGATCTGTTCGGCGTCACGGCCTACCAGCGTCGGCTGGAGGGCTTTCGTTACAACATGGGACAAGGATCGGCGGCCGAGCGCTGGGGACGTCTGTTGCGTCTGGATGGTCATTTTCTGTGGGCCAACCTGGTGCTGCTGGGGCTGCTCTGGCTGTCCGGTCACCCTGAGCTTTTCCTGACCTTGTGGCTGCTGCCCCTGTTGACCTGGTACCAGGTCATCAGCCGCATTCGCAACATCGCAGAGCATGCGGTGGTGCCAGACAATGATGACCCTTTGCGCAACACCCGGACCACGCTGACCAATCTGGCGATGCGTGCCGTGCTGGCGCCTTACTGGGTGAACTACCACCTGGAGCATCACCTGTTTGTGGCCACGCCATGCTGGAAATTGCCACGGGCCCACCGCCTGCTGTGCGAGCGCGGGCTGCGCGATCGCATGGAAGTCGTGCACGGTTACCGGGCGGTGATCCGTAAGGCCATTTCCAATCCGCTGGATGGCCCACACCCGGGACGCGAGCGCAAGGTGTCCATGATCTGACGCGGCTCAGGGCCTGACGATTCGTCCGGTCAGCGGGTATTGCGGATCGTTGTAGCCGTGGGTCGATGCGTGGCCTTGCGGCACCAGAGAATCCACCAGTGCCTCGTCTTCTGCCGACAGTGTGACCGACAGCGCAGCCAGGTAGTCCTGCCATTGTGCGAGCGTGCGTGGCCCACCGATCACGCCATGGATGCGCTGGTTGTTCAGCACCCAGGCAATCGCGAATTGGGTAGGGTTCAGGCCACGTTGCGCGGCATGCGTGCACAGCGCCTGTGCAACGTCGAGCGACTCCGGGCGAAATTCGGTCTGCAAAATCCGTTTGTCACCGCGCGCAGCGCGGCTGCCAGCCTCGGGCGGCGTCCCTGGTTTGTATTTTCCGGTCAATACTCCGCGAGCCAAGGGGCTGTATGCCACCACGCCCACGCCATAGTGGTCGCAGCAAGGCAGCAACTCGGTTTCGATCTGGCGCGTCACGGCGCTGTAGGGGGGCTGGCAAACGATGGGTTGAGGAATGCCCATGCGGCGCGCCGTCTCCACCATGCGCGCCACGCGCCACCCCCGGAAATTGGACACACCGTAATAGCGGATCTTGCCCTGTTCGATCAGACGTGCAAAGGTACCCAAGGTCTCTTCCAGTGGGGTGCTCTCGTCATCACGGTGCATGTAGTACACATCGATCCAGTCGGTTTGCAGCCGTTGCAGACTGTTGTCGACCTCTTTCAGCAGCCAGCGCCGGGACAGGCCACGGTCATTGGGTTCCTTGCCAATCGGGTTGGCCACTTTGGTGGCCAGAATCCAGCGATCGCGGTCACTGGCAATCAGCCGACCCACCATGCGTTCGGATTCGCCGTTGGCGTAGTTGTCCGCAGTGTCTATCGCGTTCAGACCGGCATCGCGCGTGGCATCCACAATATTGCGGGCCTCGGCCTCGTCGGTCTGGTCGCCAAACATCATGGTGCCCAGCCAGAGCGCAGGCACTTTGAGCCCGCTGTGACCCAGGGTGTTGAATTCGATGGATGGCATTCGGTGTTACTCCACGACCAGTTTGATTTGTTTGACCACGGTCTCGAAGGCATCCAGTTCGGCCTTGATCTGCGCCGCCATCTGTTGCGAGGTGTTGCCCATGGGCTCCGAGCCTGCTTCCAGCATCTGCTTGCGCACATCCGGTTGCTGGATGATTTTCACAATCTCGGTGTTGAGTTTTTGCACGATGGCCGGTGGCGTGCCAGCGGGCGCCAGCAGCCCGAACCACGTGCCGACATCAAATCCGGGCAGTGCCGATTCCGCCAGTGCGGGCACATCGGGCATGGCCGATGAGCGCTTGGCCGTGGTCACTGCCAATGCGCGCAATTTGCCGGCCTTCACCTGGGGCAGGCCAGAGGTTACGGTGTCAAACATCAGCTGGACCTGGCCGCTGAGCAAGTCGGCCACTGCAGGGGCGCTGCCTTTGTAGGGAACATGGATCAGTTCCACACCCGCCCGCATCTTGAACATCTCGCCAATCAGGTGATGTGCGGTGCCGGCGCCCGCCGAACCGTAATTGAATTTACCGGGTTGACTCTTGGCCAGGGTGATGAATTCGCCAATGGTCTTGGCCGGTACGTCGCTGTTGATGACCACCATGTTGGGCACCATGGCCACCATGGTGATGGGCGCAAAGTCGCGGTCGAACTGGTAAGGAATTTTGGCGTAGACCTTTTGCGCAATCGTGTGGTGCGCAGCGCCCATCAGCAGGGTGTAGCCATCGGGCGCGGATTTCGCGACGATGTCCGCCCCCAGGGTGGCGCCAGCACCGGGCTTGTTTTCCACCACCACGGGCTGGCCCCAGGATTGGGTCAGTCGTTGTCCCACCAGGCGCGCCAGCATATCGGTGGTTCCGCCTGGGGCGAAGGGGACGACGATTTTGATGGGGCGCGTGGGGTAACTGGGGGCAACTTGGGCGAAGGCGGTCGAGGCCAGGCAGCTCCAGCCCAGCGCCAGTACAACGCGTTGCAAAATTTGTTTCATGTCAGTCTCTCCTTGGGCTGTATTAAACAATGCGTTGGCCGTATTTGGCCAGCGCCGCTGGCGACAGGGTCAGGCCCAGACCGGGGGCCTGTTTGAGGTGCAAGACGCCGTTGCGGATTTCGGGTGGATCTTCATACAACTCCGCTTGCAGCGGGTCGCGTTCGGGATCGGTGAAGGCCTCGACGATGCAACCTGCAGGGCTGGATGCCACGATGTGGGCATGGATGAAGCAATCATGGTGGGGTGCAACCTGTACGTGGTTCAGCTCGCACAGCCCCGTGAGCTTGCGGCCTTCGGTGAAGCCGCCCATCATGGTGCAGTCGAATTGCAAAATCTGAATGGCTTGTTCCTCCAGCATGGCGCGGCAACCATAGCTGGTCATCTCGCTCTCGCCACCCGACAAGGGGATGCGTGTTTTTTGAGCCAGCAACTTCAAACCGCGACGATCGTCCTCCCAGCGGATGGGCTCCTCCAGCCAGCGCGGGCGAAGGGCCTCCAGACGCTGCGCGGCATCGATCGCGGTGGGCAGGTCCCAGGCGCGGTTGGGGTCAACCATGAAGTCCCGATCAGGGCCGATCACTTCGCGCATCACCGCCATGCGCTCCACATCTTCAGGCACGGGCAATCCGCCGGCTTTGGCCTTGAAGCCTGTGTGCCCCTGGTCGAGCAGCATGTGCATCTCATCGCGCAACTCCGCCAGGTCTTTGCCTTCGCGGTAATAGCCGCAGGTCACGTAGGCGGGGACGCTGTCGCGGTAGCCACCGAACAAGCGGTACAAGGGCAGGCCAGCGGCTTTGCCCACGATGTCCCAGCAGGCAATGTCGACCGCTGCAGAGATGCGGATCAAGGCTTCGCGTGACCAGCCTTTTTCATTGGCCACTTTGCTGGTGGTCAGCGCGAACAGTTTTTGGTAAAGACGCTCGGGCGCCAAGGCGTCTTCGCCAATGATCTGCTCGGCCAGGCCGCCTTTCCAGGCCTTGATCGCAAAGTCGATCGGCGTGTAGCTGGTGGCCAGGCCGAAGCCCTCGATGCCTTCGTCGGTGTACAGGCGGACCAAAATCTCGTTGGCCGTGGGCACGATGAAATGGCTGGTCCAGTGTGGGCGCTCGGGGGCGGGTGCGCGCAGGGCAAACACTTCCAGTCGGTTGATCTTCATGTGGTTCTTCCTTCTCGTGCTGGGACTGTGCGTGATGGTGTCGACGACCTCAGTCACGGGCGGGACAAGGCGGGTGTGCACAATGGTGGCTTGTATTCTTTCAGTCGAGACCTGACGTGCCGTTACCAACACCCCATCCTCGCTCGCCCGAACATACCCGGCAGGTCATTTTTCAGGGCTATCGTCGCGACGATGGCCTGTGGGATATCGAAGGTGAAATGAAAGACACCAAGAGTGTGGTCTTTGATTTGCAGGAGGAAGGGCTGTGGCAACCTGGGGAGCCGATTCACCATCTGGCGATTCGGCTGACCGTGGATGCCAAGTTGGTGATCCAGTCGGTGGCGGTGGCCATGGACGGCACGCCACACAAGGAATGTCCCGCTGCTGCGGCGTCCATGCAAAAGATGGTCGGTTGCACCATGGGGGCTGGCTGGCGCAAGACCATCGAGAAAAACCTGGGCGGCGTGCAAGGCTGCACACATCTGAGGGAATTGCTGTTCAACATGGCCACTGTGGCTTTTCAGACCATTCAGGAGGTCTTTTCCGCCACCGATCCCTCGCAGTTGCCGCCCCATCTGGGACGCTGTCACTCCTGGAACCTGGAGGGGCCGCTGGTGGCCCGCCAATACCCCCTGTTTTATCGTCCGCCGGGCGCGTCCTCCCCTTGATTTGATTTCTTGCGCCAGATCAAAATGAGCTAGTGGTAAACCCTAATAATTGCTTCCAGGATCAACATGAATTGGAGCTTGCCATGACCTCGTCTTCTGCACCGATTGCCTTGTTCAATTTTCTGGATGCCACGCACCGGAACATCCAGACACATCTTGAAACCTTGCGTGGCTTGGTCGATGCGGTGGCGCAGGGTGGATTGACAGCCGAGCAGCGCCAGCAAGCCCGTGTGGTGATCGCCTATTTCAACCAGGAAGCCCGCCACCATCACCTGGATGAAGAAAAGCATGTCTTCCCCAGCTTGCTCAACAGCAGCGATGCTGCCCTGGTGGCGACCGGTCAGCGCCTGATCCAGGACCATGGCTGGCTGGAGGAAACCTGGCTGGAGATCGAGCCCTTGATGGAAGCCGTGGTTCATGACAACCAGTGGTTCGACCCGATCGAGTTGAGCCATGCCTATGAGGTGTTTGAAGGCCTGTACACAGACCACATCGTGCTGGAGGAAGGTCTGGCTTTTCCGGGAGCGCAAAAACAGGCCATGGCCTGGGATGCGGAAGGGATTGGCCGTGAAATGGCCAAGCGGCGTGCGCTCAAGCGTGCCGCCGCCAAGGCGACACAACCCGCTGCCTGATCTGCACATCAGCTGCAGGCTTGGGGTTGTCACGGCTGGTCAAGCCGTGCTGGAGTCGTTAAGGTGGCATCACCTTTGAAGGAGATTCCATGCGTCGATTCTGGCTTCGTTCTTTCGCCGCTCTGGCGTGCAGCTGGGCTTGTGGCACAGCCACCTGGGCGCAAGCCCCAGCCCAAGCCACGGGCGCCTGGCCCAGCAAGCCGATCAAATGGGTCATCCCGTACACACCGGGTGGCTTGACTGACAGCACCACCCGCATGGTGATTCAGAAGGTTCAGGAGCTGACCGGTTGGCCGATTGTTCTGGAAAACAAACCTGGGGCCAACTCCCTCCTGGGGTCCGAGTTTGTGGCGCGCGCTCAACCTGATGGGTACACCTTTCTCACCGTGATCGCGGCCCATGCGGCGAATGCAACCCTGTACGCCGGGCGCATGCCTTATGACCCGGTGAAGAGTTTCTCGCCGGTGTCGGTTGTGGGCATCACCCCGCTGATTCTGACGGCCAGCAATGGCTTTGCTGCCAAGGATGTCAAGGAGCTGATCAGCTATGCCAAGGCGAACCCCGACAAGGTGTCGTACGGTTCTTCGGGTGTGGGGGCTGCAGCCCACCTCACCACTGAGTTCCTGAAACTGAATACCGGTACTCAAATGGTTCATGTGCCTTACAAAGGCACGGCCCCTGCGCTGCAAGACCTGATGGGCAACTCCATCCAGATTCTGGTGGACACCCCGGTGTCTCTGATGCCCCATGTGCGCAGCGGCAAGATCAAGGCGCTGGGCATGTTCTCTTCCAGGCGCATCGCCAGCGCGCCGGAGGTGCCCACCCTCGCGGAGGCAGGTGGGCCAGCACTGGAAGCTTCTACCTGGGTGATGTTTCTGGCCCCAGTGGGTGTGCCCAAAGAGATCGTCGCACGCCTGTCCAGCGAAACCGCGCGAGCCCTGAATTCACCCGATCTTCGCGCACGCTTCGAAGCGTTGGGACTGGAGCCCATTGGCAGCTCGCCCGAGCAAGCAGTCAAATTTCTGGACGATGAAATTGCCAAATGGGGCAAGGTCATCAACGCTGCTGGCGTCAAGGCTGAATAGTTTCCTCTGTCATGGGTGACAATCGGTGTTTGACACCATCAATCACCCATTAGAGAGGAAGACAATGATCAAGCGACGCACAATACTGGCCGCAACGACGGCCGGCCTGGCTGGTGTGGCCCTTCAGACTTCGGCCCAGGCCTATCCGGAGCGTCCCATCACCTTCATTTGTCCTTGGCCTGCAGGCGGCACGGCAGACCAGACCATGCGCGCCTTGTGCCTGGCAGCCGGGCGTGAACTCGGTCAGTCCATGGTGGTGGAGAACAAGGTGGGGGCGGCCGGCATGATCGGCCTGAAGGCGCTGGCATCGGCCAAGCCGGATGGCTACACCGTGGGTCAGATTCCCATCTCGGTGACCCGCTTTTCGCAACTGGGCACCGTGGCCATCGATCCCCTCAAGGATTTGACGTATCTGGCGCGCACCTCTGGTCAGACTTTCGGCATCGCTGTGCCCGCGCAGTCGCGTTGGAAAACCTTGCAGGAGCTGGTCAGTGATGCCCGCGCGCAACCTGGCAAGATCAGCTATGCCCATTCAGGTGTGGGTGGAGCCACACATGTCGGTATGGAAGAGTTTGCGCTGGCGGCCAATGTGCAATTCAATCACGTGCCTTTCAAAGGTGGCGCCGATGCCTTGCAATCGGTGCTGGGCGGCCATGTGGAAGTGCTGGTCGATTCCTCATCCTGGGCGCCGCATGTGGAGTCGGGCAAACTGCGTTTGCTGGCCACCTGGGGCGAGCAGCGCACAGCGCGTTTCAAGGATGTGCCCACATTGAAAGATGCGGGTTTTGCAGTTGTGGTGGATGCACCCAACGGTGTGGGGGCGCCGCGCGGTGTTGACCCCGCCATCACGGCGCGTTTGCGCCAGGCCTTCAAAGTGGCTGCCGCCAGCACCGAGTTCAAACAGGCCTGCGAGAAAATCGACGCCCCGGTGCTGTACCTGGACGGTCCGGATTACGAAAAATATGTTGGCACGGTTTACAAAAAGGAAACCATGCTGATTGAGCGACTGAAACTGCGTGAACTGACCCGGAGCTGAACCGTGCCTTTGATTCGCTTGCATGACCAAGACAATGTGCTGATCGCCAAGACCGCGCTCTCGCTGGGCCAAGCCTTTCCTTCATGGGGCCTGAAGGCCCGAGCGCAGGTACCGGCGGGGCACAAAATCGCAGCCCGTGCCATTGCCCAGGGTGAGCGTGTCTTGAAATACAACACCGAGATTGGCGTGGCCACGCGCGACATCGCCGCCGGTGAGCATGTGCACAGCCACAATCTGGCCCTGGGTGAATTTCACCATGACCCGGCCTTTGGCGAGGATGTGCGGCCTGTGGCCTTTGTGCCCGAAGCCGAGCGTGCGCAGTTTCAAGGCATTGTGCGCGCCGATGGTCGTGTGGCCACTCGCAACTTCATTGGCATTCTGTCCTCGGTCAATTGCTCGTCCACGGTGATTCACCGCATTGCCGCGCATTTCACACCGGAGCGTCTGGCGGCCTATCCCCATGTGGACGGGGTGGTGGCGTTTGCGCAAACCAGTGGTTGCGGCATGGCTTCGCCCAGTGAACATTTCGACGTGCTGCGTCGAACGATCGCTGGCTATGTGCGCCACCCCAACCTCGCCGGGGCCTTGATCGTCGGGCTGGGTTGCGAGCGCAACCAGGTGCTGGACCTGGTGAGTTCACAAGGCCTGCGTGAAGACACGCTGATGAAGACCCTGGTCATGCAAGATACCGGTGGCACGCGAGCGACCGTGGCCGCAGGCATTGCGGCGATTGAGGCCATGTTGCCCATTGCCAATGCGGTCAGGCGCGTGCCAGTGCCTGCCAGCCATTTGAAAATCGGTTTGGAATGCGGTGGCTCGGACGGATTTTCGGGCATCACCTGCAACCCAGCCTTGGGCGCTGCGATGGACATTCTGGTGCGCCATGGTGGCACGGCCATTTTGTCGGAAACCCCCGAGATTCATGGTGTAGAGCACATGCTCACCCGTCGGGCCGTATCCGCTGAAGTGGGGCAAAAGCTGCTGGATCGACTGGCCTGGTGGGCCGAATACACCCGAGGCACCAATGTGCAGTTCAATGGCGTGGTCGGCCATGGCAACCAGCAAGGCGGCCTGGCCAATATTTTTGAGAAGTCACTGGGCTCGGCCATGAAGGCCGGCACCACACCTTTGCAAGAGGTGTACCGCTATGCCGAACCGATCAGCACATCAGGATTTGTGTTCATGGATTCACCGGGCTATGACCCCGTGGCCAGCACAGGGCAAATCGCCAGCGGGGCCAATCTGATCTGTTTCACAACCGGACGCGGCTCGATGTTTGGCTCCAAACCGGCGCCCACCATCAAGCTTGCCAGCAATTCACCGATGTACCAACGTCTGGAAGAGGACATGGACATCAACTGCGGCCGTATCCTGGACGGTGAGCTGAGTGTGCAGGAGATGGGGCAGCAGATTTTCGAACAGATTTTGCGTCATGCGTCCGGTGAGCCCACCAAGAGCGAGGCGCTGGGATTGGGTGACCATGAATTTGTGCCGTGGCATCTGGGCGTGGTCAGCTGAGGCAGGACGTTTTCAGCCCAGCAAAGACTGCAATTGCGGCAAGCCGCTGACAGGCTGAATGCGTGCGGCAATGTGCGCGGGAATCTGTGCCGGCTCGCACAGAGAGTACACATGCATGCCCGCAGCCAGCCCGGCCTGCAAGCCCGGCAGACTGTCTTCCACCACCGCGCACTGGTGTGCCGGGACGCCCAGTTTCTGAGCGGCGTGCAAGAACAGATCAGGTTCGGGCTTGAAGGAGCCTACATCGTAGGCACAGTACAGGTGTGCTTGAAAATAAGGCAGCAGCCCCGTCAGTCCCAGGGTGAGTTCGGCTTTTTCGCGCGGGCCATTGGTGGCAATGGCATAGGGCAATGACAATTGGGACACCAGGTCCAGCGCGCCCGGCATGGGCTGCAGCGCTTCGCGGAAACGCACAGCCATGCATCGACGCAGGTGGGCCGTGAATTCTGTGGCGAAATCAGGCGAGGGTGGTGTGGGCAAACGGTGGGCAATGTTGTCCACGCACCAGGCCATTTTTTTGCCGCGGAACTCGGCATGGGCTTCATGCAGGCTGAGCGTCACGCCCAGCTTGCTGGCCTCTTCGTGCATCACGTTCAGACCATGCGTTTCGCTGTCCACGAGCGTGCCATCCAGGTCGAAAATCAGGGCAGCAGGCTTGAAAGACATGCGGGCATGATACAGCCCTCTGACTTATTCACACCCTCAAGGCAAAAGGCAAGACCTGACCCTCAGTCGTTCAGTCGGCTTGGATGTTGGCGGCTTTGACCACTTTCTGCCATTTTTCGATTTCGCTGCGCAGGATTTTTGCAAAGCCTTCCGGTGTGGTCGGGAAGGGGTCGGCACCGGCCTCGTGGAAACGCTGGCGTGTTTCGGGCAAGGACAGCACTTTGACAATGTCTTTGCTCACCTGGCTGACGATGTCTTTGGGCGTTCCTGCAGGGGCAACCACGGCCGCCCAGGAATAGGCTTCATAGCCTGGCAGGCCGGATTCGGCCATGGTGGGCAAGTCCGGCAGCAGGGTGTAACGCTGGGTGCTGGCCACGGCCAGGGCTTTGACTTTGCCGTTGCGGATGAAAGGCAAGGCTGTGGGTGCATCGCTGAACATGAGCGGCACCTGGCCACCCAGCACATCGGTCATGGCCGGCGCGCTGCCCTTGTAGGGGATGTGATTGAGTGTGGTGCCTGCCAGCATGTTGAACAACTCCGCTGACAGGTGGGTGCCACCGCCGTTGCCCGCCGAGGCGTAGGCCAGTGCTTTGGGGTTTTTCCTGGCATAGGCGATCAGTTCGCTCACCGAGTTGATGGCAAGCGAGGGGTGAGCCACCAGAATCACTGGAAACATGGCGCCGCCACTGACCGGCACAAAATCACGCTCGATGTCGTAGGAAAGCTTGGGCTTGAGGCTTGGCAGCACGGAATGATGGATGCTGCACAAAAAGAAAGTGTTGCCATCGGGGGCCGCCTTGGCCGCATATTCGGCACCCACGATGCCGCCTGCACCGGCCTTGTTTTCCACGATCACCTGGCGTCCCCATAGCTCGCTGAGTTTTTGTGCCAGCAAGCGACCGGTGAGGTCCACCGGGCCACCGGGCGGGAAGGGCACGATCAAACGGGTGGTGCGAGCACTGGTACCCGTTTGTGCCCATGTGGGCAGGCCGGCCCATGTCAGCGACGCAGCGGCGCTGCGCAGAATTTGTCGACGTACTTCAGAGGTCATGGCGTCTTTCTTAGTCACTTAGGCAATAGACCATCTTAAAGGGAATTCGTATAGTGGCTTTCGTAAGTTGTCACGGATCGAACAAGGATTTTCATGCAGGCATTTCAACGACTGACCGTGCTCGACATGAGCCAAGGCATTGCCGGCCCTGTGAGTGCCGGCATCCTGGCGCGCCAGGGGGCGCGCGTCATCAAGGTCGAGCCCCTGGGGGGGGACTGGATTCGCGGTACCGGTGCCAGCCAGCAAGGCATGAGCGCGAATGCACTGGCGGGCAACTTCAATAAACAGGGTGTGGCCATCGATGCCGCCAGCGCATTGGGGCGTGAAGCCCTGTTGCGCATGATCCCGAAGGTGGACGTGCTGGTGGAAAATTTCCGTCACGGCGTGATGAAAAAACTGGGGCTTGATTACGCAAGCTTGTCGCAGTTCAATCCGCGTCTGGTGTATTGCTCCATCACCGGGTTTGGTACCGAGGGGCCGCTGCAAAGCAAGCCAGCCACGGACTCTGTGGTGCAAGCCTACTCAGGCATGGCTGTGGTGAATGGCGATGCCGAGCGACCCCGGCGCATGGGCTTATATGTGCCCGACAACATCAGTGCGCTGTATGCCGCGCAGGCCATGAGCGCGGCACTTTACGAGCGTACCGAAACCGGTCGCGGGCAGCACATCCAGATCTCGCTGGTGGAATGCTGTGCGGCCTTTCAATCCGGACCGATGGTCAATGCTTATTTGTTTGACCGCAACCCTTCCGAGAAAGTGGCTGTGTTTGCGCCAGCAGGCGAGTTTCGCACGCGCACCGGCTGGATGGTGGTGGCCTGCAGCAATGCCGACATGTTCGCGCGCCTGGCCAGGGCCGTGGGCCGCGATGCATGGCTGACAGATCCGCGCTATGCCGACAGCGATGTGCGCAAACGCTACCTCAAGGAAATCAACGCGGATTTGTCCGACGTGCTCGCGCAAGACACCCGCGAGGCCTGGATGGCCCAATTGGAAAAAGCCGATGTGCTGGTCAGCCCGGTGCACGACTATTTCGACCTGTATGACGATGCCCAGATGCAAGCGATGAACTATTTTTGCAGCGTGCCACAGGCGCCCTATGGCGAGGTCAAGGTACCCCATTTTCCTGCGGCTTCGCGCGAGGTGCAGCCCGCGCCGCGTCTGGGTGAGCACACGCAGGCGGTGTTGCAGGACATGGGTTTCAGTGCCAGCGAGATTGACCACATGATCCGCCAACGCGCGGCGTTCCAGGGAGAGACATCCACATGAAGACACTCACATCTTTTCAACGGCGCACGCTGGTGGGCTGGGGTTTGCTTGGCGCCTTGCCCTTGGGCTGGGCGCAAGGCAATGCGTATCCCACACGTGCTGTGCGCATGGTGGTGCCGTTTCCGCCGGGAGGCCCTACCGATGTGCTGGCGCGCATTGTGGCAACCCGGCTGGGGGAACGGCTGGGCCAGGCTTTCGCCATTGACAACAAATCGGGCAGCTCTGGCATGATGGGGTCAGCCGATGTGGCCAAGGCCGCGCCTGACGGCTACACCTTGCTGGGCAATGCGTCCATTCATGTCATCAACCCCAGCCTGTATCCCAAGATCGCGTTTGATGCGCTCAACGATTTCACGCCAATCACGCAATTGGCCCATGTGCCCTTGATTCTGGTGGTCAACAATGACCTGCCCGTGAAATCGGTGAAGGAGTTGATCGCTTATGCCAAAGCCCATCCTGGCCGCTTGAACTTTGCTTCCTCAGGCAATGCCGCTGCACCGCACCTGGCTGGCGAGTCGTTCAAACTCGCCACAGGTGTGGACATGCAACACGTGCCTTACAAAGGCAGTTCACCTGCGCTGACGGATCTGATCGGGGGGCAGGTGCAACTGATGTTTGACTCCATGCCATCGGCCATGCCCTTTGTGAAAGCGGGCAAGCTGCGTCCCCTGGCCGTGACCACGGCCAAGCGCTCGCTGGCTGTTCCCGATCTGGCCACGATCGCCGAATCAGGTGTGCCGGGTTATGACATCAGCACCTGGTACGGTCTGTGGGGGCCCAAGGGCATGCCCCGAGACATCACCGACAAACTCGCGGGCGAAGTCGCACGCATTCTCAAACTGCCGGAAGTGAAAGAGCGTTATGCCGCACTGGGTGCCGAGCCCGTGGGCAATACGCCCGAAGAGTTTGCAGCCTATTGCAGGAGCGAACTGCAGAAATGGGCCAAAGTCGTGAAAGAGTCCGGCGCCAAAGCAGACTGATCTGCCCTGGCCCCTGGTTGGCGTTCAGTCCAGTGTCGCGCCCGAAGCCTTGACGGTGCGGGCCCATTTGTCCACTTCATTGCGCACAAACACGCCGAACTGCTCAGGTGTGTTCCATGAAGCGGCAAAGCCCTGTGCGCTGAACTTGTCGCGCACTTGCGGCAACTGCATGGCCTTGCGGATTTCCTCGTTGAGTTGCGCAATGATGGCTTTGGGTGTGCCGGCAGGCACCAGCACGCCATTCCAGGCAAACACCTCATAACCTGGCAAACCGGACTCGGCGATCGTGGGCACGTCGGGCGCTGCTGGCGTGCGCTGTGGGCTGGTGACGCCCAGCGCTTTGAGTTTTCCGGCTTTCACAAAAGGCATGGCTGACAAGGTGGTGTCGAACATGATGCCCACTTGCCCCGACATCAGGTCGCTCAAAGCCGGCGCGCTGCCTTTGTAAGGCACATGGACCATCTTGGTACCTGCCATGCTGTTGAAGAGTTCGGCCGACAAGTGCGTGGATTGACCATTGCCCGACGAAGCAAAGTTCAAGCTGCCAGGTTTGGCGCGGGCCATGTCGATCAATTCTTTCACGCTGTTGGCAGGGAATTGCGGGTGCGTGACCAGCACCAGGGGGCCTTGCGTGAGCAGGCTCACAGGCGCCAGATCTTTTTGCACATCGTAGTTCAGCGACTTGAACAAAGACATGTTGATCGCATGGGCAGTGGTGCCAATCAGCAAGGTGTAACCATCGGCTGGCGCTTTGGCCACGGCCTCCGCGCCAATGTTGCCACCGGCACCTGCGCGGTTGTCGATCAGAAACTGTTGGCCCGTACTCTCGGCCACCTGTTGAAACAGCACGCGTGCCACGATGTCGGTCGGCCCGCCGGGCGGGTAGGGCACGACCACGCGAACCGGCTTGCTGGGATAGGACTGGGCTTGCACCACAGCGCACAACGCATACAGTGAGGCCAGCAGAATATTGCGAATTTGTCGTTTCATGATGGCGGCCCCTCAGACTGTGGCGATCGGGGTCGCAGGTGAGCCGACAGCACCAGGCAGGCGCAGCGGCGGCGCGGTCAGCAAGAAACGAGAGCGTTTGTGCGCGCGCAGCCAATTGGCTAACGGTGTCAGATGCCAGATTTCACCCAGATGAACACCCAGTTTGAACAGGCAATGCTCGTGAATCGGCAAGGTGGCGCACGGGCCGGCCTTGGGTGAGGCCGGATGCGCCTCCACTGCGTAGTTGTCGGCAATCAAGGCCACCAAGCCGCTGTCAGTGATCCATTGCAGCAGGCGTGGGTCGCGGCCTTCCAGCACGGCACAACTCTTGTCCAGCAATTCGCCGTCAGGCTGCTTGTTCATCTCCAGCAGCATTTCGGCAAAGCCGGTGTGCAGGCACACCATGTCACCTTGTTCCACGCTGACCTGGTCCTTTTTCAGAATGTCCATCAGCTGTTCGTAATCAATGTTGACGCGCGCGCGTCCCACGTGTGCATGCAGGTCAATCATGACGGCACGCCCCTGAATGCAGCGCTCCGACATTTTGTCGATGCCCAGGGCCTTGGCTTGGGAGGTGGACTCGCGTGGAATTTTTGCGAAGTCAAAAATGCCAGCGCCTTCACCACCGGCCGGGCCGACCACATCGATGCCGGCGCGAAAACCGTTGTAATACACCGGCTCGGGCTGCCCATCGCCATTGGCATCGAACATCGATCCCACATGGGCCAGGCTGTCCCATTGCGTGCTGTATTGCAGGTGCATGATGACCAGGTCATCGCTGATCACATCGGTGCAGCTGGGGTCATCGCACCACAGTTGGTAGTTCAGATTTGGCTTGCCGTTGCGCAGCGTGGGGCGCAGAACCGGTGGCAGTCGACGTGGGTTCAAGACATTGCCCCCGGGCACATCCAGTGGCAGGCTGAGGTTGAATGTCAGACCTTCGCTCACCTCGGCAATGCCCTGGCGCACTTTCTCCGGTGTCAAAAGGTTCATGCGTCCGTATTGATCGTCCGGGCCGAAATCGCCCCAGGTAGAGCCGGGGGGGCGTTGTTTCCAGCGTGGGTTTTGTGAAGTCATGCGAGGTCTCCTTGTCTTAAAACTTGCCGTATTTCAAATACGCTTGCACCGGGTCCATGCCACCACGGATGGCATCGCGGACCTGGTTCTCGGTGCGAGCCACTTCTTCTGTCTTGTCCAGTACGTCATGAATCATCGCTCGTGGGATGACCACCAGGCCATCGCGGTCGCCCAGAATGTAATCGCCGGTGCAAACAGTCACAGTTCCCAAGGTGACGGGTTCTTCGTAACGGTCGGGGCACCAGCGCGCCACGATGTCCGATGGCGTGAAGAAACTGTGGAACACGGGGAACTTTTGCGACAAAATGAAATCGGTGTCGCGGCAACCGCCATCGACCACATAGCCCAGCACGCCTTTGTTCTTCAAGGTTTCTGCCGACAATTCACCCATCAACGCCACTTCCTGGTTGTGAGGCTGGCAGACGACCACATGGCCTGCAGGCGCTTTGGACAACAACGTGGTCCAGCCCAGAAGCGTGTCGTGTCGGTTGAGGGTGCGATCGATGTGGCCAGAGACGGTCCACACCGGACCGGCCACTTTCAACATGGGGTCGAGTGGTCGCAACGCCGTAGGAAGCACGCAGTTGTCATGGCCCATGCCGCGCAGCACATCGTGCACCGCACCGGTGTAAAGTTGGCTCAGTCGTTGGGTGATGGGGTCGGTGGAGGTTGTCATGTGGGCAGGGTTCATCAGAGAAAAAGGCACTTTAGGATGAGAAGGGGGCATTGGCAAGTCATGCACACGACAGTCAGACATGTGAGGATGGCCCTGCTGGGCCTGATTTTGGGATTGTGTGGCGCTGGGATCGCCTGGGCGTTTCCATCCAAGCCGATTCGCATCGTGATCGGTTTTCCTGCCGGGGGACCACTGGATTTGCATGCGCGCTTGCTGGCCGACAAATTGCAGGCCGTGCTGGGACAGCCTGTGTTGATCGATTACAAGGCGGGTGCCGGTGGCACTGTGGGTGCGCAGGAAGTGATGAAGTCCGCGCCCGATGGTTACACCCTGATGCTCGCGAACACGGGCGTGCTGGTCATCAACCCCGCGTTGTACGGCCGTTTGCCATACGGCACCCTGAAAGATTTCGTGCCGATCGCCCGCACCGCCATGCAACCGCTGGCTTTGTTGGTCAATCCGCAACTGCCGGTACGTGATCTTCAGGAGTTCACCGCCTATGTGCGTGCGCGGCCTGGCCAGGTGAATTATGGCTCTGCCGGGAACGGAGGCATCAGCCATTTGGCCCCCGAGATGTTCAAGTCGGCGGCCCAGCTTTTCATGGTGCACATCCCCTATCGTGGGAGCGCACCGGCGTTTACCGACTTGATGGCCGGTCAGGTCCAGTTCATGGCAGAGAGCATCCCGCAAGCAGCCAGTTACCACAAGCAAGGCAAGGTGCGCGCCCTGGCCGTGACCAGCCGTGAACGCAGTCCGGCATTGCCAGAGGTGCCCACGGTCCATGAGAGTGGGTTCAAGGATTTTGTGGTGGTTGGTTTTTACGGCTTCATGGCGCCAGCGGGGACGCCCAAGGACAGGATTGAGGTTTTGAGTCAGGCCTTCAAGACAGTGCTGAACCAAGCCGATGTACGCAAGCGCATGATGGACCAGGGCGCTGACCCGGCCTTTCTCGGCGCCGACGACTTCCGTCGTTTTCTGTCAGACGAAATGCCGCGCTGGTCCGAGGTCGTGAAAAAGTCTGGCGCCCGTGTGGACTGAGTGGCTTAACCGGAAAGCGACCAACTGCCTTTCAAAGAGGGGCGTTCCATGAAACTGGCAGCCCATTGCGCGAGCTGGGGATGTTTGTCACGCCAGGCAAGGTTGGCATAGCGCAGGTCCAGATACCACAGCGCGCATCCCAGCGTGAGGTTGCCGATGTGGACGGCCGGCGTGAGCAAATCCGGATGGGTTTCCAGGTAATTCAATGAGGTGGCGATTTTGTCGAGTTGACCTTCTGTCCATTCTGTCCAACGCAAGGCCTCGGGGCGCACATTGTTTTCGTAGCGGGCCAGCAAAGCGGCATCCATCACACCATCGGCCAGCGATTGCATGGCCAGTGCCGCCCAGCGTGCCGGGCCGGGCATGGGGAACAGGTTGCCGCCCCCCAGGCTGTTGAGGTATTCGCAAATGACGCGGCTGTCGTACAAGGACACGCCATCATCGGTGACCAGGGTGGGCACTTTGCCCAGTGGGTTGTTGACGATGATGCTTTGATCGCGGTTCACGGGATGTGCGCTGCAATCTACAAATGTGAGGCGGTCCACCAGATTCAATTCATGGGCGGTGACCAGGCATTTGCGGACGAAGGGGGAGGTGGGGGAGAAGTAGAGTTTCATGGTGTACAAATTTTAGGACTTGCGGCAAGATCACGCATCCTGATTTACCCCCCTGGAGTCATCTCGCCATGTACCAACTGGATGTGCTTGTCCAAGGTTTTCCCGGCCGGTCCGTCTGTCATGGCAGTCTGGGCTGGAGCACCTTGTCATTGTTGCGTGGTCAGGGCCGAACGCTGCTGGTGGACGTGGGCTCGTTTGGTGTGCGCCATGTGCTGGCACAGCAACTGCATTTTCGGGGTGTCGCGGCCGAAGATGTCACCGATGTGCTTCTGACGCACGCGCACTATGACCATGCCGTCAACTTCACCCTGTTTCCGAATGCGCGCATCTGGATCGGCGAGCAGGAGTTATCGTGGGCTGCAGCCCAGCCCGTGGGCTTCAATCCTTTGCCAGAGTTGTATGTGCGCGAGCTGTTGCACTCGCCGCGCGTGCAACGCCTGCAGGATGGGGAAGTCTTTCTGCCCGGCATGCAAGCCGTGGCGGCCCCCGGGCACACGCCCGGACATTTGCTGTTTCACCTGACAGGTACGACTGTGCCGGTCCTGTTCACCGGTGATGCGGCCAAGAACCGTGCCGAGCTTTTGTCGCGAGATGTGGATGCCACAGAAGACCGTGCACAAAGTCAGGCGTCTCTCGATACCTTGTGGCGGCTTTGGCGCGCGCATCCCGGCACCCTGCTTGTGCCTGGGCATGACCTGTGCATGGTGCTGGACGACACTGGCCAGATCCAGTACCAGGGTGAGCGACGGGCGGGTATCGATGCCTGGTTTTCGGAGAGTCTGTCGCGTACCACGCGGATCGATTTGTGTCCCTGACGGGCTCTGGGGGGGCTTGCAAGCGCGCAGGCGAAGGTCTGGCGTGAAGTTGACGCAACGCAAAACCATGTTGCGGCATCGGCCCTAGTCTAGGCGCATTTGAATCGAATGGGCCATCATGGACACACGTTACCAAGCGCCTTTGCAAATCATTTCCCAGGACATTCTTCTGGAAAAATATGCCAAGCAGGGTGAGACCACCCAGGAAGACATTTACGCAAGGGTGGCGCGCGGCCTGGCGTCGGTTGAAGCTCCCGAAGCGCAGGCTTATTACGAGCAGGCCTTCTTCAAGAACATGGTGGCCGGCGCCATTGGTGCCGGACGCATCATGAGCGCTGCGGGCACCGACATTCAAGCCACCTTGATCAATTGCTTCGTGCAGCCCGTGGGAGACTGTATCCAGGGCGTGGACGACGATGGTTATCCGGGCATTTACGAAGCCTTGAAGCAGGCCGCAGAAACCATGCGCCGCGGAGGCGGTGTGGGTTACGATTTTTCGCGGATCCGTCCGCGTGGTGCTGCCGTTCGCGGTACAGCCTCGCTGGCATCAGGACCCTGCAGCTACATCGATGTCTTTGACCATTCCTGTGCCACGGTCGAGAGTGCAGGCTCGCGACGGGGTGCGCAAATGGGGGTGCTTCGCATCGACCATCCCGATGTGCTGGAGTTCATCACAGCCAAGCGCACGCCAGGGCGCTGGAACAATTTCAATGTGTCGATTGGTGTGAGTCACGCGTTCATGCGGGCGGTCGAGCAAGACAGTGCCTGGCGCCTGGTGCATCCCGCCCAGCCTGGCGCAGAGTGCCTCGCGCAAGGTGCCCGACAGGACACCAACGGTCTTTGGATTTACCGTGAAATGCCAGCCCGGGAAATCTGGGACGTGGTGATGCAGTCCGCCTATGACTTTGCCGAGCCAGGCATCCTGTTTCTGGACAACATCAACCACGACAACAATTTGGCGTATTGCGAGCGCATCGCTGCCACCAACCCTTGTGGCGAGCAGCCTCTGCCCCCCTATGGGTGTTGTGATCTGGGTCCTGTGATTCTGCCGAAGTTTGTGCGCGACCCGTTTGGCTTGTCTGGGACTGCGCCCAGTTTTGACTTTGATGCATTTGCCGCTGCGGTTGCGCTACAGGTGCGTGCGCTGGACAATGTTCTGGATCTGACCCATTGGCCTTTGCCCGAGCAGGCTCAGGAGGCTCAGGCCAAACGACGTATCGGCGTGGGCTTCACCGGCCTGGGCGATGCCCTGGTGATGCTCAATCTGCGTTACAACAGCGAGGAGGGGCGAGAATTCGCTGCCGGCATCGCGTGTGTGATGCGTGATGCCGCCTATGCGGCATCGGTTTCCCTCGCACAGGAGCGTGGCAGCTTTCCTTTGTTTGACCCGGACCTGTATTTGCAGGGCTCAGGTTTTGCAAGCCGTTTGCCTGCCGAATTGCGCCAAGCCATTGCCACCCACGGATTGCGCAACAGCCATTTGCTGTCGATTGCGCCCACGGGCACGGTCAGCCTGGCCTTCGCCGACAACGCCTCGAACGGGATTGAGCCCGCATTTTCCTGGTTTTACACCCGCAAGAAGCGTGAGGCCAATGGCGGCACCCGTGACTATCGCGTGGAAGACCATGCCTGGCGCTGTTACCGCGAGTTGGGGGGAGACGCGGACCATCTGCCTCCCAGTTTTGTCACCGCGCTGGAGATGTCGGCACAAGACCACATTGCCATGATGTCGGCGGTTCAGCCTTACATCGACACGGCGATTTCCAAAACCGTCAATGTGCCTCAGGACTGCCCGTTTGAAGATTTCAAGGATCTCTATGTGCAAGCCTGGAAGGCGCAACTCAAAGGCTTGGCCACTTATCGGCCCAATGCCATTCTGGGGGCCGTTCTGGTCGCCGATACCGCCACGCCAGCGCCAATCCCGGCAGTGTCAACGCCAGTGGACCCCCATCGTGTGGTGATCGACCGGCGCCCACATGGTGAATTGCCGGCTGTGGCCGAGAAAATCAGCTACTGGACGCAAGACGGCGAGAAGACACTCTATCTGATCATCTCTTTTCACAAAGTCGAAGGGCAGGTGGGTGGCCAGAGCGTGCAGGTCGAGCGGGCCATCGAATTCTTCATGCCTGTCGGACAGAATGGTGAGTCACAGCAGTGGATCACGTCCAGCATGCGCTTGCTTTCGCTGGCAGCGCGTGGCGGCTTTCTCGCGCGTGCCCTGCAGGACATGCGCAAGGTGGCCTGGGACCGTGGCCCGGTGCGACTCGGGACACTGCGCAAGGCATCCGGCGCCCAGGCGCCCATGTGGCATGACTCGGAAGTGGCGGCCGTGGCCTATGCAATCGAGCAAATTCTGGAGCGCCGCATGGCCGGGGCCAGCGAGGGCCCGCCGGATGCCTTTGCCAGTCAGGACAATGCGAGTGACATTGCTTTCCCCCCGACTCTCATGGCGGGCAAGAAATGCAGCGAATGCGGCGCGCACGCCTTGATCAAGAAAGATGGCTGCGAGTTTTGCACCAACTGTGGACATGTGGGGGCTTGTGGCTGACAGGCACCCGCCTTGTCAGCCTTGCCCTTGTCACTCATCGTCCTCTTCGAAATCTTTGGGCAATTGGTGTGCGATGCCTTTGTGGCAATCGATGCAGGTCTTGCCTTCTTCTTTGGCTTTCATGTGCTTTTTGTAAGGCGTTTGCTTTTGCAGTTCGGCACTCATGGCCTCAAAGCTGTGACAGTTGCGGCATTCACGTGAATTGCTTTCCTTCATCCGCTCCCATTCATGGGTTGCCAGTGTCAGACGCTTGGCTTCAAACTTTTCGGGCGTGTTGATGCTGCCTGTGAGTTTCCCCCACACTTCAAGACTCGCCTTGGATTTTCGGATCATCTTGTGCACCCAGTCTTTGGGGACGTGGCAATCCGAGCAAATGGCACGCACCCCGGTGCGATTGCTGTAGTGGATGGTTTCCTTGTATTCCTGGTAAACCGTGTCTCGCATTTCGTGGCAAGTGGTGCAGAACTCCTGGGTATTGGTCATTTCCAGGCCGGTATTGAACCCGCCCCAAAAAATGATACCGGCAATGAATGACACAGAAGAGATGGCAAGCAAGGAATATTTTGCACTTGGCTTGCGCAGGAATTGCCAGAATTTTCTGAGGGCACCGGGATTTTCTTGGCTCATGATGAACTCCGTTGAGGCATGACGGAACCCCAAAGTTCCGTCAGTGCGGGGCAGGCGTAAGTGGTCAGAAGTTGTGGACGAAACTCACGGCCAGCGCCTCCAGGTTGTAGCTGCCAGGCTGCTGATTGGTTGGCATCAAAGCAGCAGGGGTACTGCCCAGTTGATAGCCGTTGTAGTAGTAGTCAGCGGCATTCAAGCGTTGGTGCGTGTAACGCACGAGCACCTTGGAGGCCTTGTCAATCTGGTAGCTCCCTGAAAGTTTCAAAAGTGTCATCGCACTGCGGATGGTGGGTAAATTTCCGCAAGTACCGAAGTAAGGAGCGCCTGTCGTATCCAAGCTGCTGCAGGTCAGGCCACCGGTGGTCGCGCTGGGGTAGTTCAGCTGGGTGCTGTAATTGGTTTTGCCCAGCAGGTAAGAGAGGTCGCCCTTGAGTTCCAGTTTCCCGGCCATCAATCCACCTTGCTTGACGGCCAGGCCGACACTGACGTCGTTGTCTGTGAGCTTGTTGGTCCAGGTGTTGACATTGTTGGCCGGAACGCTCAGCGTGTTGGGGGCTGCTGCCGTTGCAGTGGTGGTGATCGATTGCACATTGGTCATGTCGCGCTGACGGTGCTGCTGCGTGACATAGGCTGTGATGGCACCATCTTCCTGGTAGCTGTAGGTGCTGTCCAAATTGAAGCTCCAACTGCTTCCTTCCTTGACGCCATAGGTCGAGTCATGGTATTTGTCGCTGGTTGATCTGACGCCCAGACCAAATGACAGTTGATCAGTGGCTTGAACATTCACATTGAATTTCAAGATGTTTTGAGTGCGGGTGGCATCAAAGAAGGGATAGAAACCCACAAAGTCACCGCCGTTGTACCCAGCGGTCGTGACGCCCAGGGTGTTGACCCCTTTGCCTGCATAAAACGCCGTGATCGCGTACTGATCTGAGTTGGTGGTTTTGTCGTTGTAGCCATAGCCGATCTTGAAATCAACGGTGTCACTGGCTTTCATCCGATAGCTGGCATCCAGTTTTTCTTCCCGGCTTGATTTGGCCACAACACAATTTGTTCCGGCAGGGTAGGTGGTGTTGTTGCTCGCGTAGTTGTTGCACCAACGTTCAATTTCATCATGGGCATAGGCTAGACGCACGGCATGACCGGATTTGATGCGGTAGTCACCACCCAGTTCCATTTGCGTCTTTTTGGTGCTCAAGGGTGTGTTGGGGTAGTTCGCCGTGTGGGCGCCGCTGATGGCATTGAAGTTGTAGAAGTTCGATGCTGTTTGATTGTCACGCTCGTCGTATTTCAACGCGGCCGAGAGCACGAGGTCCTTGGAGGCCTGGTTGGAGACCTTCACGTCTGCATGGGTGTTCACCACCAGGGCATTGAGGGAAGTCAATGGCGAGGCGGTCACCATCAGCCCGGATGTGCCTGCCGTGTTGGCCATTCCCGGATCGACGAAAGCAGTGTTTTGCGTATTGCGGCTGTAAGACAGATTGCCTGTGAGCTTGGTGGTCGGCGTTAGTCGCGTGCCGCCATTCAGGCTGAGCTGATGAAAGTTGTTGTCGGGCGCGGTGGACATGTATTCCATGGCACTGTTGTTGGTGCCTGAAAAAGTTTGAAAACCCACGCTGGAATAAGCATTGCGAAAAAACGATCCGTAGTAAGCCGTTGTCACATGACTTTCACCCTCTCGCCAGTTCAGGGCAAGGCTCAGGGTGTCGGTTTTGCTTTTGGTCGGCATGGGCAAAATGGAAACCACTTCCGCATCGGCATAAGTGGTGGTGCCGCTGACCACCTTGTTGGAGCCAAAGCCCATGAGCTTGGCGCCTGTCTGTTCCAGCTGGTTGTAATCAAAGCTCAGACCGAGGCGCGGGCTGATTTCCATGCTCGCATTTAGAGAAGTGTTTTTTCTCTGAGAGGAGATGTTCATGTTGGCCAGCTGGCTGGCAATCATGTTGTTGGTGCCCGCTGGGTTGGCGCCGTAAAGCCCTGTGCCGCCTGTGTAAACCGCTCTTGACGTCGTGCTGATGGGAAAGGTGGGAGAGGGAAGCGTGAAGCTGTTTCCTCCCATGCTGCCCAGGTATGGCGTCTGATACGAGTCGCTCAAGCGATGATTCAGTTCATCGTAACCAAAGCCAAATCGCCACTCGCCTTGTTCGCCGACAGAGCCCTCGATAGCGCGTGACGACAAGCCCAAATCGCTGCCAATCAATGACCAGCGGCGTGTGCTGCCTTCTTCGTTGTCTTTGTAACCGGGGCCACCCCGCACGTTGATGTTGCCCAGCAAGTAGGAGCCTGCTTTGTTCAAGCCGTTGTATTCACCAAACTTCGCAGAAGTGTCGGGTGTGTTGATGATGCCAATTTCAACGGTGTTGGTGGGGTTCTTGAGTGCTTGTGCCTCATCGTCCTCGGCCAAGGCTTGCAGGGAGATCAGCGAAGCCACCACCGCGATGGCCACGGTGCTCAATTTGAAATGACTGTAATGGGTATTCATGATTTTCTCCAATTCCGTTGATCAACGCTGGAAGTAACCACCCGCAGGGCTGTTTGTTCCATGAATCTGGCTGTGACAATTCATGCATGAACGCCCCGCATTGTTTTTGCTGATCCATTGGCTGGTTGTGCCATCGGGTTTTTTGGCGGCCAGGCTGGCGGCGTTCAATCCGACTGGGGAGCCACTGGCGTGAGTTCCATCGTGACATTCCTGACACAGGAAGGGCGCACGGGATTTCAGCAGGGGGGTGATGTTGGAGCCGTGAGGCGTGTGGCAATTGGCGCAATCTTCGACCACGGGTTGATGCTCAAAGAGGAAGGGGCCACGTTTTTCAGCATGACATTGATAGCAGGTTTCCGTCAGCGTGTTCTTTTTGAGCAGTTTCGGGCCCGTGGAACCATGCGGGTTGTGGCAGTCTGAGCAACCCACCTTGCCTTCTTCGATCGGGTGATGGGAAATTTTCTTATTGTCCGCACGTTGCTCTTTATGGCAGGTGTAGCAAACCTCGGTTTGAGTTTTCTTGGACAGTACTTTGTCTGTCGGTTTGTGAACCTGGTGGCAGCTGTTGCACGCAACACCACTGTTCTGATGTTGGCCGCCATCCCAGTTGTTGCGCTTTGCGCCTTTGTGGCAGGTCAGGCACTGCTCAGAGCGTTCTTTGTCATCTGTCAGCGCGTAGGTGCCTTTCTTGAACACGATGTCGGGCGCAGCGCGTCCCTTGACATTGGGGTCACCTTTGACGTGCTTGTCGCTTTCGCCATGGCAGGACTGGCAGGTCGGGGCGCGTGCATCGCCGCGTACCCCGTGTTTTGTCTGGTACAAGGAGAGTACAGGCGCTGTCTCACTCTCGTCATGACACTTGGTGCATACCGCGTCCTTTTTCAACGCTGCTTGCGCTGTGGCTGCCTTGTTGGTTCCGCCCAATTCAGGCAGTTTGTTGTCGGCTGCCCAGGTGCTGGATGCAGCGACCAGTCCGGTGGCCAGCAAAGCGGCCGTGAACATTTGACGTACGAATTTCATTTGTTTTCCTTTGCCTTGCCTGCGCCAGGCGCCAATCCATCGTGTGGGTTACTGAGCCAGAATCCACTGAACCAGGTTTTTGATCTGAGCCATGTCCTTGGGCGGCGAGGTCTTCACGACCTTGTGCTCTTCTTCGTGTCCATCTGGAAATTTCGCTTTTTCGCCAGAAGTGATGTGTTCAATCAGACGTGACTCGGCGTTGGCTTTGCCTTTGTATTTCTCGGCCACGGATTTGTAGGACGGCCCATCTTTTTCCTTTTCAACGGCATGGCACTTGAGACAGTTGTTTTGCTTGGCCAGAGCCTTGGCAGCCTCTGCGTCGGCGGCATGGGATGCCGGCGACAAGAGCAGCAGCGTGCTGGTCAGTGCCAGGGCCAGATGGGTGCGGAAGCTTGTTTTCATGTGAACCACCTTTGCGTTTGCAATCAGTCTTGAATCGGCAAAAACAATATTTGCCTGTGACTGTGGTGATTCTGCGAAATATGATTCGCAAGAGCTATCGGAGGGCGATGAAAATCACCCCGAGACAATTCCTATTCTTGGTAGGAATATTTCTATTCGCGCGTGGTGTCCAGCAAATGATGCGCAATCGCATAGCGCACCAGATCGACTTGCGTCGAAAGACTCATTTTTTCCAGGATATGGGTTTTGTGGGTGCTGACTGTCTTGATGCTGAGAGAGAGTTCTTCGGCAATGGCGGTCAATCTTTCGCCTCGCACAATCCGATTGAAAACTTCAAATTCTCGATCACTGAGCAGGGTGTGCGGTGGATTGTCGGTTTGTGGCGAGATGTCGGTGGCCAGCAATTCGGCCACCTTGGCACTGATGAACATGCCGCCATGAACGACTTTTCGCATGGCCGGCAACAACAGATCGCTGTCACCTTCTTTGGAAAGGTAGCCTGAGGCGCCTGCACGGATGGCACGCACGGCGTACTGCTCTTCTTGATGCATGCTGAAAATCAGGATCGGCAGTTTGGGCCGCTCAGCTCGAATCAGTTTGATCAGCTCCAACCCATGGCGTCCCGGCATGGAGAGGTCCAGAACCACCAGGTGCCAGTCGCGTTCGCGTACCTGTTCGAGCGCCGCGTTGCCATTGCTGGCTTCACCTGTCACGATCAAGTCTTCGGTGTCCGCCAGAATTTTTTTGAGGCCATCGCGAATGATCGCGTGATCGTCGGCAACAAGAACTTCAAATTTCATGCGGCTTTTTCTGAAAAGATCGGAAGATGGAGGTCGAATCGGACCTCGACAGTGGTGCCTGTGATGGCGTCGCTGTGAATTTGAAAACGCCCACCCAATGCAGTGGCACGCTCGCGCATGCTGACCAGGCCAATGCCAGTCTGTTTGGCATGAACGTCCAGGCCCTGGCCATTGTCCTGAACACGCAGGATCAGATCTTTGTCATCCATCAACAAATGAATGTGTCCTTCCGTGGCTTGTGCATGCCGTACCACGTTGGTCAGCGACTCTTGAACAATGCGAAAGAGGGCCGTGGCCAGCTTGTCTGCCGTGACCAGGTCGCTGGCTTGCAAGTTCAGGCTGACCTGCAGACCGGTTCGCTTGGCAAATTCTTGCGTCTGCCATGTCACGGCTTCCATGAAGCCCAGATCGTCCAGGATCAAGGGGCGCAATTCAGCCGAAATCCGGCGCACCGAGCTGATGGCCTCATTCAGGTTGCGTCGCATCTCATCGACCTTGTCATGCGAGGTCAGTCGGCCTTCCTTGAGACGGTTGCTGAGCCAGGATAAATCCAGTTTCAGTCCAGTCAGCTGTTGTCCCAGTTCATCATGCAATTCGCGCGAAATCCGTGCCCGTTCCTCTTCCCTCACATTCTGTAAAGCGGTGGAAAGTTTACGCAGCTGGTCGTTCAAATCGAACATTTCGCGCTCGGCGCGACGCCTTTCAGTGGCGTCACGCAAAACGGCCGTCAGTTGGCGCTCTTCACCAATCATGGTCTGCGAAATCGTGGATTCGATCGGGAACTCGCTGCCATCGGAACGCATGCCGGTGATCTCCAGCTGCGGTACCAGGTTCATGGTTCGCGGCGCACCCCCTGACTGAATAAAACCGGTCACGCGGCCAAGGTGTGTGCCATGAAAGCGGTGCGGGATCAGCGTGTTCAGGTCTTTGCCAATGGCGTCCCGGGCCGACATCTTGAACATGCGCTCTGCGGCTGGATTGAACAAGCTGATTTTCTGTTCGCCATTGACGGCCACGATGGCGTCCATCACCGAGTCAATCGTGTGCTGATACCGGACATGGGCTTCTCTCAGGGCTTTGGCGAGTTTCTCTTCTCTCAGCGACTCGACAACCAGCAAACTGGCCACACCACCAACGATCAAACACACCATCAAGGCACCCAGGGCAATCGGGATCGCTGTCTCACGCCATGAGGCCAAAGCCTCATAAGGATCATTTGTGACGCTGACCAGCAACGGAAAATGATTGGTTCGGCCGAGCGTGAATTGTTGTCGGTCGCCATGGCCGTCACGGTGTTCAATCAGCAAAAGCTCGTTGGGCTTTTGCGGCATTTTTTCACTTTCAAGTTCGGGTGGGAGCTCGCCAATCATGTTTTCACGGTGGGGCATGCTGCCAATCAGGGTGCCATCGCTCATGTAAAGCGCGATCGGACGGGCATAGTCGAGTTTGAGCACGTTGAAAAGTTGCTCGAGTCTGGATATGTTGAAGGCGGCAACCACCACCCCTCGAAATTTTTTGTCAGGCCCGGTGATTTTTCTAGCGATATACAGTGTCCAGGTCTGGTCAATGCGATTGCGCGAGGGCTTGCCAATGAACAAGCCGTCTTGCTGATCTGTTGCGAAATACTGGAAATAGTCCCTGTCGCGCACATCCTCGGGTGAGAACGGCATGGCGCGAGATGTGTTCACGGTCGTGCCTTTTTCATCCACCACAAACAGCGAGGTCAGCTGATTCAATCCTGCGCTTCGGGTGTTCAGCAACAAGTGCACAGGCATACTGTCCAGTGCAAATTGGCGGCCATAGTCTGATTGCAGACGCTCCTGAATGCTTTGCAAGCTGAGGTCCACCGCATCAAAGCTCTTGTCCGTTTGCTCCATGAACATGCGCGTCAGATTGACAGAGGATGTTTCGGATTGGCTGATCGCTCGGGTTCGCAAATCCCAGAGAAGCAAGGCCGCAGAGATACCGATAGAAATGACGGTCACCACCGCCAGCAGGCTGACGGCTTTGACGGAACGCAGACGTCGAAGCATGAGGGCATTACATCATGAACGCCGATTCGCATTAACATCGCGCTCTCGAAACAAGGAGACACTATGCAAGCAGCTTGGTATTGCGCGATGGGTGAAGCCCGTGATGTCCTTCAGGTCGGCGAATTGCCGACCCCTGTGCCAGGTCGTGGCGAGGTGCGGGTTCGATTGAAAACATCCGGCGTCAATCCATCCGATGTCAAATCGCGACGTGCCCGCCCTGTGAACGACCCCCTGATCATTCCGCACAGTGATGGTGCAGGCGTCATTGATGCCATCGGTCCCGACGTTGCGGCTTCGCGCATGAACGAACGCGTCTGGCTCTGGAACGCACAATGGCAACGGCCGCTGGGTACGGCCAGCGAATGGATCGTGGTGCCGTCCGAGCAAGCGGTTCACCTGCCAGACACCACGGATTTTGCTGCCGGTGCCTGTCTGGGCATTCCCGCCTTGACTGCGCTGCAGGCTGTGCACCTGGCGGGTGAGTTGCGTGGCAAGAACGTGCTGGTCACAGGTGCTGGGTCGGCCGTGGGCCACTACATTGTGCAGTTGGTCAAGATGCATGGTGGCCGGGTGTTCGGCACCGCTGGCGCGGCCGACAAGCAGGCCCATGCGTTGAAGGCGGGCGTGGATGTCCTGATCGATTACAAAACGGCGGCCGTGACAGATCGCATCAAGGAGGCCACCCAAGGTCTGGGTGTGGACGTGATCATCGACATGGATTTGTCGACCACGGCAGGCTATGTGGCGCAGGGTGCGCTCAAGGCCCATGGCGTCTGGGTGTGTTATGGCTCGAACGCGCTGGAAGTGCCTTTGGCATTCCGCACGTGCCTGTATGCCTCGATCGATCTGCGCTTTTTTCTGGTCTACGACCTGTTGCCTGCGGATCGCGCACGTTGCCAGAATGAACTGCAGGAATTGCTGCAATCCAACCGCTTGCAACACAGCATCGGTCCGCGCTTTGCCTTGTCCGACATCGTCAAGGCGCACGAAGCGGTGGAGGCCGGCCGGGTTGTCGGCAATGTGGTGATCGATCTCTGAGATTCAGGTGTGGCGCGGTAGCTCCGCCTGACGTTCGAGGAAGCGAGACACATGCAGCAGGGCATCTTCCAGCTTGCGGATGTCCTGCTCGCGCATCATGTCAATTTTCTGATGCAGGAGTTCAATTTCCAGCTCGGCCTTGACGTTGATTTCATAGTCGTTGGTGGAGCGATGGCGGTCGATTTCGCTTTGCCGGTTCTGGCTCATCATGATGGCGGGTGCGGTGTAGGCCGCCTGAAATGACAGCACCAGATTGAGCAGAATGAAGGGGTAGGGGTCCCAAGCCTGGGCACCGGATTGGGTGTTCCAGGCCATCCAGCCCACAATCATGGCGCTTTGAAGGCCGATGAAGCGCCATGAGCCCACCGTGGTGGCGACCCGGTCCGCCAGTCGCTGGCCCCAGCTCAACGGCGTCGCTGGCAAAGCCTCCAGCGCAGGTTGACGCTGCGCTCTGTGGCCTCTGCGGTGATGTCGCAGATGCTGCAGCAGTCGTTGTTCTTCAGGCGTGAGAGGGCTGTGCTCGGACATGGTGCGCTCCTGGGTGACGTGGTGTCATTGTGTCGTGTTCAGGCCCTGCGCACGACCGCCCCGAATCTGACATAAGTCAAGAACAGGCTGCAAATTTTCGACAAGCCTGGGCCGCAAGCCTAGAGTGGCAGGCATTGCCACTGGAGGATACACATGAGCCCGACACACAAGACCGATGGAGAACCTCTGAACACGTTTTCGAATTGCCATGCCGGCATCGTGGTTCAGCTGGATCGTCTCAACGAGTTGCCTGCCCTTCTGGGACCCGCAGCATTGGCGCGCAAAGTGGCACAGCAGTCTCTGGATTTTTTCAAGAAAGCCGTTTACGAGCATCATGCCGAGGAAGAGCAGGCGCTGTTTCCTGCGGTGATGGCCAGTGCCACCAAGGGTGAAGAGAAGTTGGAGATCGAAAAAATCTCCAAACGTCTGGTCGCCGAGCATCGGGCGCTGGAGTCATTGTGGGAACGCCTGGCCCCCGAACTCAAAAAAGTGGCTGCTGGCAAGGACAGCACGCTCGATCCAGCATTGCTGGTCGAGCTGGTCAAAGACTATCAGGCCCACGCCTTGTTCGAGGAAACACATTTTCTGCCCAAGGCCTACGCGATTCTGAGCCGGAATCACAACCACATGGAAGCCCTGGACCTGACCCTGCACATGCGACATTCACCTTATGTGGTGGGCCATTTGTGAGCCAGTCGTGGCCCCAGAAAAAAAACCACCGTGAACGGTGGCTTTTTTTCTGAAAAACAAATCGCTTTATTTCACAGCGACCGGTTCGCCATAAGGTGTCCAGGATTTGCCGTCAAACTTGATCAACTGCATGACCTGGAAGAGGGCGAAATCATCGGCCGAGGTGTTGGCCACCACGCCAGGAATGGCGATGGGGATCTGGTGGTTGGTGATGCTGGCGGCGACCTTCATGATGTTTTCCCGTGTCAGGTTGTCGCCTGCTTGCTTGAGCACATGCACCATCAACTGGGCCACGGCATAGGCATAGGTGCTGTTGCCATCTTCCGGGCTGACATCGGGCGCGTATTTTTTCAGGAAAGCCTGGAACTCTTTCATGGCCGGGTCGTTTTCCCAGCGCTTCTCGGTGGCATCCTTGATGTATTGCATGGAGATGATGCCCACAGCTTTTTCCAACCCGGCAGGCTTGAGCACCGTGCCCACCGAGGCAGATACCTGGTTCAGATAGTGGGTCGGTTTCCAGCCAATGTCATCAACCTTGCGGATGGCCTGGGCCGCGAATTTGGGGGTGGTGATGTTGAAGAAGGTGTCTGCGCCTGAGCCTTTGAGGGTCACGATCTGGGAGTCGATCGTGGGATCGGTGACTTCATAGGTCACTTCGGACACGATCATGGTTTTGGCCTTGTCGCCCAGGCCGGCTTTGAAGCCGCTCAGGTAATCCTTACCGTAATCGTCGTTCTGCACCAGGACACCAATTTTGGCGTTGGGCTTGTTCTTCAGGATGTCCTTGGCATACAGCATGCCTTCCGAGTGGTAGTTGGCGTTGAAGCCCATGGTCCAGGGGAAGCGCTTGGGATCGTTCCACTTGGACGCGCCCGTGGCCAGGAACAGATGGGGCACTTTTTTGGCATTCACATACTTGTGAATGGCTGTGTTGGACGGCGTGCCCAGGGTGTTCATGAGCAGCAGCACTTCGTCCTGTTCTACCAGGCGACGCACCATTTCAACGGTTTTGGGCGGGCTGTAGCCATCGTCCAGGCTGATGAAGTTGATCTTGCGACCATTCACGCCGCCTTGCTCGTTGATCATCTTGAAATAGGCCGACTGCACTTTGCCGATCACGCCGTAGGCTGAGGCCGGACCACTGTAGGGCACAGTCTGGCCAATCTTGATTTCCGTGTCGGAGGCACCCGGATCGTATTTCTTCTGGGCCAGGGCCGAGGTGACCTGGCAAGACACAGCCAAAGCCAGGGTGCTCAGGAGGAAGTTTCTTTTCTGCATGGTGAATCCTTTTGGCAAAAATGGACAACGGGGAAAATCGTTCAGCGCGCGCCGCGCAGTCGGGCCCAGGCCAGGCGCAGGGCGCCGTAAATGCCGCTGGGCATGACATACATGAAGCCGATCAGCAACACGCCGTAAATCGCCCAGGGCGCGGCCTTGGAAATCTGGTCGGCAACGTTGGGAATGAATTGCACAAATGCCGCGCCGAAAATCGCGCCAGGCAAGGTGGCCACCCCCCCAATGACCATGCCCACCATCAGCGTGATGGACAGGAAAACGGTGAAGCTGTCCGGTGCCACAAAAGCCACCAGGATGGCACTGAGGCTGCCGGCCACGCCGGTGTACAGGGCACTCACGCCAAACGCCAGACTCTTGTAGTACGGCGTGTTGATGCCCATGGAGGCGGCGGCGATCGGTTGATCACGAATTGCCATCAAGGCACGGCCGATGCGGCCACGCAGCAGGTTCCAGGCGACGACGAACATGATCAGCGCCACCAGCAACGAGAAGAAATAAAGCCAGCGGTCGGCGTTGATGCTGAGCCCCGCAAAGGATGTGATCAGGGGATCGGGTTTCATGATCACAATGCCTTGAACGCCCCCGGTCCATTCCTCCAGGTGCTTGAATTTCAGCAACTGTGGCAAGGCCACTGCCAGGGCAAAGGTGGCCAGTGCCAGGTAATGGCCTTCGAGTCTCAGGGCCGGCAGGCCGAACAGAAAACCCACCACCAGGCAGACCGCGCCAGAAATCGGCAGCGTGGCCCAGTAGGGCATGTCGTAGCGGTCCATGAGGATGGCGGTGGTGTAGGCGCCGATCGCCAGAAAGGCGCCATGTCCCAGTGAAATCTGGCCGCTGTAGCCGGTGAGGATGTTCAGGCCGACCAAGGCAATGGCATAGGACAGCACCATCGAGAACTGGAACACGCGGTAATTGCTGACCAGAAAGGGCAGGGCGCAGGCTGCCAGCAGCAACACGGCGATCCAGAACACTTTCTGCAGGCTGAGGGACGAAGAGGTGTGGGCGTTGTGCATGGTCGTCATACCCGGGTCACGATCACTTTACCGAACAGGCCAGCGGGTCGGATGGTCAGCACCGCGACAATCAGCAACAGGGCCACCGAGAGTTTGAGCTCGGTACCGATCCAGTAGGCGCCCAGCAGGTTTTCCAGAATGCCGACCAGAAAGCCGCCAAAGACCGCGCCCCCAGGGCTGTCGATGCCACCCACCAGCGCAGCAGCAAAGGCGTACAGCAGAATGCCGGACATCATGTTGGGTTCCAGAAACACCATGGGCGCAATCATCATGCCGGCGGTGGAGCCGATGGCGGCGGCCAGCCCCCAGCCCAGGGCCAGCATCCATCCCACGCGAATGCCCACCAGACGACTGGACACCGGGTTTTGTGCCGCGGCGCGCATGGCCAGTCCCAGCGGCGTGAAGCGGAAGAAACCGTAGAGCAGCAACAGCAGGACCAGGGTCACGCCGATCGAGCCCAGTTCATGCGCCGACATGAACTTGATGCCGAAAGGCGCCTCGGTCGGGAACGGCGACGGAAAGGACTTGATGGTGTATGAAAAAATCCAGCCTGCCAGGCTGTTGAAGATCACCAGCAAGCCGATGAAGACCACCACCACACTGAGCACGGGGGCGTTCTGAACTGGTTGGATGATGATTTTCTGGAGCAGCACACCCAGCGTGAAGGCCAGCAAGATGGTGCCAAAGAACGCTATCCAGTAAGGCACACCGGCATTGACCATGCTCCAGGCCATATAAGTGGCGAACATCGCCAGTTCGCCCTGGGCGAAATTGATGTGGTGTGTGGACTGATAGATCATCACCAGTGCCAATGCCAGGCTGGCATAGACACCGCCGGTTGCAATGCCGGCCACGAGTTGGTGCAGAAATGTTTCCATGATGCCTTCGGCTCAATAGCCCAGGTAAGCACGACGAACCGCTTCGTCCTGCTTGAGTTCTTCGGCAGGGCCAGACATGGCCAGCTGACCGGTTTCAATCAGGTAGGCCTGATGGGCCAGGTCCAGAGCCATCGCAGCGTTCTGCTCCACCAGCAGAATCGTGACCTTCTCCACCCGGTTGATGGTACGCATGATCTCGAAAATCTCTTTCACGATCAGCGGTGCCAGACCAAACGAAGGCTCGTCCAGCAGCAGCAGGCGCGGGCGCAGCATCAGCGCGCGGGCGATCGCCAGCATTTGCTGCTCGCCCCCTGAAAGGGTGCCCGCCTGCTGGTGGCGTCGTTCCTTCAGGCGAGGGAAGTAACCAAACATGCGCTCCTGGTCTTCGGCCACGGCGTGTTTGTCTTTCCGGGTGTAGCTGCCCAGTCGCAGGTTTTCTTCCGCGGTCATGCTGGAGAACGTGCCTCGGCCATCGGGGACATGGGCCACGCCCAGTCGCACAATGTCTTCGGTACTCAGGCCATCGATGCGCTGGCCATCAAAAATGATCTGGCCACGGGTCCGGATCATTTTGCAGATGGCACGCAAGGTGCTGGTCTTGCCTGCGCCGTTGGAACCCAGCAGCGTGGTGATGCTGCCTTGTTCGATCTTCATGTTCAGGCCATGGATGACTTCGGTCGCGCCGTAGCCAGCAGACAGGTCGACCAGTTCCAGCAAGGTACTCATGCGGCCTCTCCGCCCAGATAGGCCTGGATGACTTCCGGATGCTGACGCACACGCTCGGGGATATCGTCGGCAATCTTGCGGCCAAAGTTCAGTGCGACCACTTTGTCTGAAATGTTCATGACCATGTTCATGTGGTGTTCAACCAGGAGCACCGTCATGTGCAGGGCATCGCGCACATGCTGTACCAACTCGCCCAGGGCATGGACTTCTTCGTGGTTCAGTCCTGCCGCGGGTTCATCGAGCAGCAGCAGTTTGGGTTGACTGGCCAGCGCGCGGCCTAATTCGACACGTTTTTGCGTGCCAAAGGGCAGGTCGGAGACGCGGCGATCGGCAACGGCTTGAAGGTCCAGAAATTCAATCAGTTTCACGGCGTCTTCATGGATGCGCTGTTCTTCACTGGCCACACCTTGCCAGCGCAGGGCATGGGCCAGAAAGCCTTTCCGTGCCCGGCAATGCGAGCCGACCTTGATGTTGTCCAGAACCGTCATGGTCTTGAAAAGGGCCAGGTTTTGAAAGGTGCGCCCAATGCCGATTTCGGCGGCACGATGACGCGTCATGCCCTGGAGTGTGTGGCCATCGAAAATGATGTCGCCTTCGTTGAATTCATACAGGCGCGAGAGGCAGTTGAACAACGTGGTTTTGCCGGCGCCATTGGGGCCGATCAGGCCGGTGATCTTGCCCTGGGGGACTTCAAAGCTGACCCCGTCCAGGGCCACAATGCCGCCAAAGCGAACGCCAATGCCGCGGACGGAAAGCAGGGAGGGAATGTCTGTGATGGACGTTGCAGAAACAGAGGCAGGGACTTGCATTGTGAGGTAGGTCACGCCGCGCAAGCGGCGCCTTTATCAGTGCCTCATCGTTGCATAGAACCTGCCGGTTTCGATTAGGAATTACCCCATTTAGGAGTTTCCCCATGCGCGCTTTCCCTGCAGGCAATCAGTCGATCTTGGCGCCTGATTCCTTGACGACTTTGCTCCAGCGGCTCATCTCTGCTTCAATGTGTGCGGCCAATGCCGCGGGTGTTGAGCCCACAGGTTCGTAGCCGCCAGCCATGATTTGTGCACGCAGGTCTGGCAAGGTCAGCACGGAGGCGATTTCCTTGCTGAGCCGCTCCACGATGGGCGCTGGCGTGCCGGCGGGGGCCAGGATGGCATACCAGCCGTTGATGACGAAGCCGTTCATGCCGGACTCGATCATGGTGGGCACGTCGGGCGCGATCGGGGCACGTTTCTCGCCCGTCACTGCCAGCGCGCGCATTCGTCCCGACTTGATTTGGGGATAAGAGGTGGAGATGCTGTCAAAGGTCAGATCAATTTCGCCAGCCAGCATGGCATTGACCACGCCAGCGCTGCCTTTGTAAGGCACGTGGGTCATCTTGATGCCGGCTTGCGCGCTGAAGAACTCTGCCGCGAGATGGCCCGTGTTGCCATTGCCCGCTGAGCCAAATGTCAGCTTGCCCGGCGCAGCCTTGGCTGCCGCAATCAATTCGGGGATGGTGTTGGCTTTCAAGGCGCTGCTGGCTGCCACGATCATGGGCAGGTTGGCGACCAGGGACACGGGTGCGAAATCCTTGCGGGTGTCGTAGGGCAGTTTGGGATAGAGGCTGGCATTGATGGCATGCGCTGCCAACACCAGAATCAAGGTGTGACCATCGGGCTTGGCACGGGCCAGTGCCTGTGAGGCCACCGTCCCTCCCGCACCGGGTTTGTATTCCAGCACCACGTTCTGACCCAGTCGCTCTTGCAATTTCATGGCCAGGGGACGCCCCAGCAGATCGGCACTGCCACCCGGTGGGTAGGGGATCAGCAATTGCAATGGGCGATCTGGCCACTGCGGGGTCGCTGGCTGGGCCGCGACGGTGGTGCAGGAGAGCGCCAGGGCGGCGAGCGTCAGAAAATGACGGCGAAAACGAAAAAGTGTCATGACAAGGTCTCGTGTTGGTGGGGTGTAACCCCGTGGTGTTGATCCATCTGGCTCAGGCCATCATGTCAGGGTGCTGCGCAGCAAAGCCATCGCGCAATTCGCGTTTGAGCACTTTGCCAATTTCGCTGCGCGGCAGGGCGTCCAGCCAGTTCAGGGCTGTCAGGCGCTGGGTTTTGCCCACGCGCGCGTTCAGCCATTGCATCAGGTCGTCGGCCGTGATGGCATGGCCGGGCTGCTGCACCACAAATGCCACAGGCGTTTCCCCCCATTGGCGTGAAGGCACGCCCACCACGGTGCATTCCTTGACGGCGGGATGCTGGCGCAATTCGGACTCGATGTCGATCGGATAAATGTTGAAGCCGCCCGAGATGATCATGTCTTTCTTGCGGTCACCCAGAATCAGGAAGCCGTCGGCATCGAAGCGCCCGACATCACCGGTGCGGATGAAGCGTTTGCCGCTGGGGTCGAACCACTCCACCTCGCGTGTCTTCTCGGGCAGGCGGTGATAGCCCTTCATCATCGCGCCCGAGCTGCCCACCACTTCGCCGCTTTCACCTGCTGGTACTTCGCGACCTTCTTCATCGATCAGTCGGATGTCGTGGCCTTCGGCCGGCCGACCCACGGTGTGCAGTTTGTCCGGATGCAGGTGTGCCAGCAATTCGCAGCGACCACCGCCCTCGGTCATGCCGTAGTACTCGGTCAGCCCACCTGGCCAACGCTGGAGCACATCGCGTTTGAGCTCGGCACGGAACGGTGCGCTGGTACAGAATTTCGCTTGAAACGAAGACAGGTCGTAGCGGTCAAACTCGGGAAAGTCCATCAGTCGCTGGTATTGCACCGGCACCAGCATGGTGTGTGTGACACGGTGTGCTTGCGCCAGTTCCAGATAGCGGCGTGCGTCGAATTTGCGCATCAGCACGGCTGTGCCGCCCAATGCCAGCGTCGGCAGCAAGGTGACCAGCGTGGTGTTGGAGTACAGCGGTGTGGAGATCAGGCTGATGGTTTGTGCACCAATCCCATTGATGCGACCTCGGTCACGCTGCGCCCAGCGCATGCTGTAAGGCTGGATGATGCCTTTGGGAACACCCGTGGTGCCCGACGAGTAGATCAGGTTGAAGGGCCAATCGCCTTGGGGTGTCACAGCCTGTGGCGCATGATGGCGCTCCAGCCAATCGCGCCAGGGCGTGCCGGCAACTGAGCCATCCAGGGCCACCCGGGGAACGGGATGCACGGCATCGACAGGAATCCGATCCTGCGTCTCGGCGTCGGTGAACAGTACCTTGGCCTGGGCGTTCTCCATCATGGCCGCCAAATGGGCAGGCGACGACGACGGGGCCAGCGGAGCAACCACCACGCCTGCGCGCAGACAGCCCAGAAAGGTGATGACGTACTCGATCGACGTGGCAGCACAGATCGCAGCCACATCGCCTGGGCGCAAGCCATCGCGTTGCAATGCGGCAGCCACCTGGTCGCGTGCAAGCGAAACACTGGCGTAGTCGACGACCACGTCATCCAGAATCAGCGCAGGATGCGCTGGGTTGGCAGGAACTTCAAACATCAGGCGAACATCTCTCTCAGTTTCAATTTGTAGAACTTGCCGGTAGAGGTGCGCGGCACGGCATCGATGAATTCAACCCGGTCGGGTACTTGCCATTTGGCAAAACCATGCTGCATCAGATGGGCACCCAGTTCGGCAACGCTCACATGCTGTCCAGGCTTCAGCACCACACAGGCCAGGGGCCGTTCGCTCCACTTTTCATCGGGAATGGCAATCACGGCCGCTTCGGCGATGGCCGGGTGTGCCATCAGTGCGTTCTCCAGATCGACCGAACTGATCCATTCGCCACCGGACTTGATCAGGTCTTTGGTGCGATCGGTGATGCGCACAAAACCCATGTCGTCCATCACAGCCACATCGCCGGTGCGAAGCCAGCCGTCCTGTGTGAATTTTTCCTCGGTGACAGGAACCTGGTGGTAGCTGCCGGTGATGAAGGGTCCGCGCACCTGGATTTCGCCCATGGTCTTGCCATCCCAGGGCGCGTCCGTGCCTTCCTCGGTGCGCATGCGAATGTCCACCAGGGGCACGGGCACGCCGGCCATGGCTGCGCGTCGGTAGCGCTCATCCATGGGGGCGTCACGCAACTCGGCTTTGGGATAGGAGATGGTGCAGACTGGTGAGGTCTCGGTCATGCCCCAGCCTTGCAGAATCCAGATGCCGTGTTTGTTGAAGGCGCGGATCAGCGACTCGGGCACGGCGGCACCGCCTACGAGGCTGCGCATGCCTGCTGGCATTTTCCAGCGGCCAGGCTGGCTGGTTTGTGCGGCATCGAAAGTTTGAATCAGGCTCATCCAGATGGTGGGCACGCCCAGGGACAGCGTGGGCGGTTCCACCTGCATCAGGTCCAGCAAATCATCGGGGTGCAAATGCGGGCCGGGAAAAACCAATTTCACGCCCATCATCACGGCACCATAGGGCATGCCCCAGCTGTTGGCGTGGAACATCGGTGTCACAGGCAACACCACATCGGTGCCCCGCAGCCCCCAGAAGTCGCCCAGGCTGGCCACCAGTGTGTGCAGGATCGTGGAGCGGTGGGAATACACCACCCCCTTGGGGCGACCTGTGGTGCCCGAGGTGTAGCACATGGAAACCGGGTCGTCTTCGTGGTGAGGGGCATAGCTGAATTGCGTGGCATCGGTCTCTGCCAGCCACTTTTCGTAATCGATGAAGCCCTCGGGCACAGGAGCACCTGAAAACGGAAACACAATCACTTTTTCAAACTTGTGGAGATGGGCGAATTGCTGGTAGAGCGGCAGCAGGATGTCGTCCACGATCAGGAAGCGGTCTTGTGCATCGGCGGCGATCCAGCCGATTTCGTCAGCGGCCAGACGCAGGTTCAAGGTGTGCATGACGCCCCCGGCTGCGGGAATGCCGAAGTAGGCCTCCAGATGGGCATGATGATTCCAGCACAGGGTGGCCACACGGTCACCGGTTTTCATGCCCAGGTTCTTCAGTGCCTGGCCCAGCTTGCGTGTGCGCTGGTAATACTCGCCATAGGTGTGGCGTCGATAGGACTTGTCTGGCAAACGGGACACAATTTCGTTGCTGGCAAACAGCGTGCCGGCGCGCTCCAGCAAATGGTTCAGCGACAGTGACACATGCATCATGGTGCTGACGATGTCCTGGTTTGGCGCAGTGTTCATGGCGGTCTCCTTTGTTGTTTTGACGTTGCGTTTGTTCACGCATGACATGCAACCTTATCATGCCAACGATGCTGCACTGCAGCAGCAGCGGCGTCAGTCGCCAACTTCACAACCACAAGCTTGCCAGTCGGCCCATAACCCGGTCAAATGCAGACAAGCCATTTGTCACAGGACGCCACTTGACGCACACCGCCGCACCCGCAGAATGGATTGATTCCTCGCACGCCACCCGCCGCCTGTTCATCACGCTGGCGCTCATGACCCTGGGCAATGCCAGCATGTATGTCATGGCCGTGGTGTTGCCCGCAGTACAGGCCGAATTTGGCGTTGGCCGTGGCAACGCCTCGTTTCCCTACACCCTGATGATGCTGGGTTTTGGCCTGGGGGGCATGTGGATGGGCAAGCTGGCCGATCGGCGCGGCGTGATGACGCCGCTGCTGATTGGCGCACTGGGCACGGGGCTGGGGTTCGCCTGGGCTGGCCAGTCGGGCAGCTTGCTGAGCTTCAGTCTGGCCCATGGCCTCATGCTGGGCCTGCTCGGCAGTTCAGTCACTTTCGCCCCCTTGCTGGCCGATACCGCACTCTGGTGGAACAAGCGGCGTGGCATCGCGGTTGCCGTTTGTGCCAGCGGCAACTATCTTGCGGGAGCGGTGTGGCCAGCCCTGGCCCAGCGTGGTATCGAGGCCTTCGGTTGGCGCGATACCTACTTGCTGCTGGGTTTGTTTTGCGGGGGCGGCATGGCCTTGCTGTCCTTGGCGATGCGTCAGCGTCCGCCCTTGCCTGTGGCGCCCGTGAGTCCACCCGTGATGGGGGCCAGTGCAGTGGTCCACAGCACCGAGCGACCGATGGGCCTGTCGGTAGGCATGGCCCAGGGACTGCTGTTTGTCGCTGGTGTGGCGTGCTGTGTGGCCATGTCGATGCCGCAGGTGCACATCGTCGCGTACTGCACCGATCTGGGTTTTGGTGCGGCGCGTGGCGCGGAAATGCTCTCGCTGATGCTCGCCTCGGGCATTGTGAGTCGGCTGGTTTCGGGGGCCATCTGCGATCGCATCGGTGGTTTGCGCACCTTGCTGCTGGGCTCGGTGCTGCAAGGCGTGGCTTTGCTGCTGTTTCTGCCATTTGACGGGCTGGTATCGCTCTACATCATCGCGGCGCTGTTCGGCCTGTTTCAAGGCGGCATCGTGCCGTCCTACGCCATCATCATCCGGGAGTATTTTTCGCCCAAGGAAGCCGGCGCCCGAACAGGGGCCGTGATCTTCGCCACGCTGCTGGGCATGGCCCTGGGCGGCTGGATGTCCGGCGTGATTTTTGACATGACCGGCTCTTACCGTGCCGCATTCATGAATGGGATCGCCTGGAACCTGCTGAACCTCTCCATTGCCTTCGGGCTGCTGTGGCGCGTCAGGCGCATGGCCGCAGCAGCCTGAGGCCGCATCAGCTGGATGCGGCTTCCCGAAACGCTTTCATGATCAGCGCGGTACTGACATTCGCAAAATAGCGCGCGCCCCAGCTCGCATAGCGCACTTCATCGGCTTTGTTCAACGCCAGAATGCCCGGGCACTTGCCTGCCAGAGCCACGGCTTTCAGCGTTTTTTCTATCGCGGCCTGGACGGGCGCCTCGTCCCAGCGGTTTTCAAAACCCATGGTGTGTGCCAGATCGTTGGGGCCGACAAAGACGCCATGGACACCTGGCACGGACGCGATCTCGTGGGCATTGGCCACACCTTCGGGCGTTTCGATCATGGCGATCAAGGCAATGCCTTCGTTGCTGCGCTGGGTGTGGGCTGGACCGCCAAAAGCGCCATAGCCTGCGGCGCGACCGGAGAAGGCCGAGCCGCGTTGTCCACCCCGACCACCGGGCAACGGGTACTGAAGGCGGCTGACCAGGTCACGGGCCTGCTCGGCGGTGTTGATCATGGGAATCTGCAAGGCGCCTGCGCCGATGTCCAGGACGCGTGGAATATCGTGCATCAGGCAGCGCACAACGGTGGGGATGCCGCTGGCACGCGCCGCGCGCAGCATGTGCTCCGTGCTTTCCAGGTCGGCGCTTCCGTGCTCGTTGTCGATCACCAGAAAGTCAAAGCCTGCAAAGGCAGCCATTTCAACCAGGGCGGGCGAGGGAACCCCGTTGAACATGCCATGCAGGCGCTGACCGCTGCGCAGCATCTCCAGCATACGGGTATCCAGGGGGTGCATGATTTCGTGCATGGGCATTCCTGGATGCAATCAGCGCTGCAGCACGTCGGCCACCCGGCTGACAAAACCACCAAAGTGCGCGGCGTCCAGCCAGCGAACCACCACCACCGCATCGTGGGCAGGATCGATCCACACGTAGTTACCGCCAGCACCGACCATGAACCAGCTCTGCGCGCTCGCCCCCGGGAAGGTCTGTCCTTGGGGATTCAACCAGGTCAGCAAGCCATAAAACGTGGCCAGCGGGCAGGGGGCCTGCATGCGCTGGATCCAGTCGGCAGAGAGCAGGCGCTGATGGGTGGGGCTGTTTGGCACCACACCGCCATTCAAGATCATCTGCGCAATGCGTGCCTGATCGCGTGCGCTGATGGACACGCCGCCACCCCAGTGCGTTCCTCCAGGAACTGATTGGACACGGCGGGCAGGGTGGCCGTCCTTGGCGGGCAAATCGATCCAGGACTGAGCGTAACCCTCCCAGCGAAAACCTTCACCAGCGCCCAGAGGCTGGAGGAAAATTTCCTGGAAAACTTCGGGCAACGGACGCCCCCACAGATGCAGCAGCGCCAGCGACAACTGGTTGATGCGCACATCGTTGTATTCCCAGTAGGTGCCTGGCGTCTGCAGCGGTCGCGCCGAACCTTTCACACCCTCTACCTTTTTGGGGTCATGAGAGACATGGCGGTAGCGGTCGACGGTGTCGGGGATGCCAAAGCAGGTGCCTTCCCACTCACTCACCTGCGTCAGCAAATGCAGCCAGGTGATGGCGGCATTGTGAGTGCTGTCAAAACCGATGCCCGGCACGCGTTTGACGACGGGCTCGTTCAAGTCGGGCAGCAGGCCACGGTCATGGGCCGCGCCCGCCAGCAAGGCCAGATAGGTTTTGGCAACACTGAAGGTCTGGTCCGCACGGTCGGGCGTCCCCCACTGCGCCAACTCCCGGCCATGTTGCCAGATGACACCCGACACGCCGCCACGCGCATGCACTGGCCCCGAAAGCCGATTCCACGGGGCAGGATCTTCATGGTGTACGCCAAAGCGGGCTGGTTCGGCATGGGGGTCACGCGTCCAGGGAACTTCATGCGCCTGAGCGAATTCAATGGCTTGTAGAAAATCCATCAGAGTGCCTGGCCTCCGTCCACCGCAATCGTCTGGCCGGTGACCCAGGCCGCGAGATCGCTGGCCAGGAAAGCGGCGACATGGGCCACTTCTTCGGGCGTGCCGTAGCGGCCCGAAGGAATGCTTTGCAGAATGCGTTCGTAAAGCGCAGGGTTGTTCTTTTGAGCCACATCCCAGGTGCCGCCTTCAAAGAAGATGGAGCCCGGGGCGATGCAGTTCACGCGAATTTTCTTGCTCGCATGGGTCAGTGCCTGGGTTTGCGTGTACTCGATCAGGGCCGCCTTGATGGCGCCATAGGGCGGGGTACGCACACTGGCCTTGAGGCCGGAGATGGAGGAAATATGAATGATGCTGCCACCTTGCTTCTCCAGGAATGGCATGGCGGCATGACAGGCGCGCACCGTGGACATCAGGTCTACCTGAATGCTCAGCGCCCAGCCTTCCTCGTCATCGGTGCGGCCAAACCCCGACGCATTGTTGACCAGGATGTCGATGCCACCGAGCTCGGCAGCCGATTGCTCGACCCATGACTTGATGGCCTGCGCATCGGATACATCGCACACCTTGGCGCTGATGCGCCGGCCCGTCTTTGCGAGCTGTTCGCGTGCATGTTGCAGCGGCCCCTCCGAGCGTGCGCAGATGGCCACATCGGCGCCGGCCTCGGCATAGGCCTGGGCAATGGCCAGCCCAATCCCGCGGCTGCCGCCCGTGATCAGGGCGCGTCGGTCCTTCAAGTCAATCTTCATGGTTCTTCTTTCAGAATCAGGGTTTGAACACGTAGCCAGGACCAATGCTGGCATTGGCTGGAATGGCTGGCAAATCTGCGAACAGCTTGGGATTGTCTTTCATGACCTTGAGCATGTGCTTGGGCTCGATGTGCTTGTTGACATCAAACGTTGATTTGAGAAAGCCCAGGCGATGCAGGCGATCCTCGGCGCTCCACAGGGCCTTGTAATTGTTGATCGAGAGCCGGCGGTCGGCTTGCTGGATGTTGAACTGCATCGCAGCTTCGGCAACCTCCTGCTTCAGGCCAGGAATCCAGCGCGTGGCCACTTGCGCCGCAGCTTTGGGGTTGGCACGCATCCACTGATCGGCTTCCGAGACGGCGGCCAGGAATTTTTCAATGGTGGGGCCATTCTTTTCAACCCACGGGCGCAAGGCCACATTGAAACCCACATAGGAGATGACATCGCCACCGCGAATGATTTCCACGGCACCGGGCACATCCTTGAGTGCCACGATGGGTACCGGGTCCCAGCAGGCAAATGCGTCAATGCCTTTGGCCAGCAGAGCCACCGTCATGTCCGGCGGCGGCGTATTCACCAGGGTCACATCTGCCGGGGTCAGTCCGGCTTTCTCCAGAAGACCGAGCACATACAGATGGTTGATGGTGCCAAACGAAGCGGCGATTTTCTTGCCCTTCAGGGTTTTGAGATCGCCTTTGACGATGCCGGAACTGCCCGAGGCAATCAGAGCCATGGTGGCATCGGCGCCGAGTTTGTTGGCGCTGCCGCTGTAATTGCCCAGAGCCACCAGGTCCATCCCGCGCAGCACAGCACCGATCATGGGTACACCCACTTGCACAGTATCGTTCTCACCGGCCTGCAAGGCGTTGAGTGCATCCACGCCAGTCGCATACGGGCGCGAGATCGTCACATCCAGGCCGTGTTTCTCGAAGAAACCGCGTTCCAGCGCAATCGGCAGGCCGATCTGGTCAATGCCGGCCACCATGCCAGCTTTCAGTTTCACCAGGTCTTGCGACTGGGACAGGCCAGGCGCCAACAGGCTCAGGCATAACAACAAGGCTCTCATCAACATGGTCAGTCTCCTTTTAAGGCTTCTACACGGCTTACCCAATAGGGGCGAGCCAGGCGCGACAGGTCGGCCTGCTTCACCCCACGAACTTCAATTGATCGCTCGTCCGTGCCGGACACACGGCCGTAACGCTGCATGGCCATGACATGAAAGCGATCCGGTGTAAAAGGCAAGGTCACCTGGACATTCACCTTGCTTTTTCCTGATCGCAAGTCATCGTTGACCTTGCCTGGCGCCAACACCCCCAGCATCCCCTGCCAGGCAGCGTAAACCAACACGCCGGCCAGCACAATCCGGCCTTGTGTGGATTGGAGGATGGCACGTGCGATCCTCATGCCGAACGCACCTTGTGCAGCACCTGCGCGCTCAAGGATTTGAAGTGATCATCTTCCATGAGTTGGTCCCATACGCGGGGACGCGGCAGATCAATGGTCATTTCATCAAGCACCCGGCCTTTGCTGAGCACAATCACGCGGTCGGCCAGAAACACCGATTCGGGCACATCGTGGGTGATGAAGAGAATCGTGGGGCGTCGCTCTTGCCAGATGCGCGTGAGCTCTTCTTGCAGCGTCATGCGGGTTTGTGCATCCACGCTTGCGAACGGCTCGTCCATCAACAGAACGTCGGGGTTGTTGGCCAGGGCGCGCACCACACCCACGCGTTGCTGCATGCCGCCTGACAGCTCATTGGGGTAGCGGTGTGCCGCATGCGCCAGGCCGGCAATCTCCAGGAACTCACGTGCGATGCGGTCGCACTCAGCAGCCGGCAGGCCGCGCATGCGCGGGCCAAAACCCACATTCTCCAGCACGGTTTTCCAGGGAAACAGAGCAAAAGTCTGGAACACCACGCCACGCTCGGGCCCCGGCCCCTTGACCGGTTTGTCGTCGATCATGATCGAGCCACCCGAGGCTGGGATGAAACCGGCCAGCATGTTGAGCAAGGTGGTCTTGCCGCAACCCGAAGGCCCGACAATCGACACGAACTCGCCTTGCTGAACGGTCAGTGATATGTCGTGCACCGCCGTCATGTGCGCACCGGCATAGGGGTCGAAGTAGGTTTTCGACAGGTTCTGAATCGTCAGGCTCTTCATTGTGTGACAAGTCCCCAGCGTTTTCCGGTGGCGCGCTCGATCGGTGCCAGCACCCAACTGTCGACCACATACCAGAGTGTTCCCAAAACCACCATGCCCAGCAGGATTTCAACCACCGAGCCGGCGCGGCGCGCGTCGAACATCATGAAGCCGATGCCACTGGTGCCAACGATGATTTCTGTGGCAATCAGGGCCCGCCAGCCATAGCCCAGGCCATTGCGCAGGCCAGTCATGATGTTGGGCAAGGCGCCAGGCAGCACGACTTCCCAGATCACACGCGCAGGTGATGCACCCAGACTGCGCGCTGCACGTTGCAGGTCGGTGGGAACGGAGCGCACGCCCAGGGCCGTGTTGAGCACGATAGGGAACAGCACGGTGTAGACGATGACCAGGGTCATGGTGGTCAGGCTGAATCCGAACCAGATCAGCAGGATGGGCAGCCAGGCGATATCGCCAATGGCTTGAAAGAACAGCAGAATAGGCCAGATCCATTCACGCGCCCGCTTGCTCAGGCCCACCAGCAATCCCAGGGGGATGCCCACCGCAATGCCACATGCCGCACCCACGGCCAGACGGATCACACTGTCTTCCAAGTATTCCGGAAGCACGCCTTTGTAGATCAATGTGCCGAAGGATTGAATGACTTCCAGCGGCCCGGGCAGGAAAGCGCGTGGAAACACCCCCATTTCCGTCACCACCGTCCAGGCAATGATCAAGGGCAGAAAGGGCACGATGGTGCGCAGCACTGGAAAGCGTGCGCTCAGTCGAAGGTAGGCCGAGCCGATATGAAGCAGCGTGTTCATGTGCGCCTCACCAGTCCCCATCTTTCGATGGTGGCGCGTTCCAGAGGGGCGAGGACCAGACGGTCAATGACGAGCCAGATCAGGCCAATCACGATCATGCCGAACACAATCACTTCGGTTCGGTAAAAGTCGCGGGCCAGAAACAGCATGTAACCCAGGCCCACATTGGTGGCAATCATTTCTGCAGCGATCAGACCACGCCACGCAAAGCCCAGGCCAGTGCGAATGCCCGTCACGATGTTGGGTAAAGCCCCTGGCAGAATCACCTGTGTGAGCAAGGTCCAGCCATTGGCGCCCAGCGAAGCCGCGGCGTGACGCAAGGGCATGGGGATACTGGCAACCCCAAGCAAGGTGTTGTAGGTGACCACGAAAAACACCGCATTGAAAATCACAAATGTGATGGCCCCAAAGCCATAGCCAAACCAAAGTGTTGCAATCGGAATCCACGCGATACCGGCAAGCACCGAAAAAAATCGGAACAGCGGCGAAAGAAACTCGGAGACCACCGGGTTCAGACCCATGGCCACACCCAGGGGAATGCTGACAGCGATGGCCAGGGTGGTCCCTACCACCACGCGTCCCAGGCTGGCCAGGACATGCTGAATCAAGGTGCCGTCACGCAGAGCCTCTGCGCCAGCAGAAAAAACCGAGCCGACACTTGGAAACACCCGTGCATCCACCTGGAAGAAACGCACACTTCCTTCCCAGGCTAGCATCAGCAGCAGCAAGGGCAGGACAAACATGATCGCCGAGCGCGCACGCGCGTTCAGGGAGGTCATGGCTTTACTCAACGTGCAACCCCACCAAAAAACGCGAGACCATGTTGTAAGACGCCACGGTGGCAGCAATTTCCACTTTCTCGGTGTCGGTCATGCCTGCCGTGACACGCTCGAACAGCGCATCCGGCACGTGGATGTCACGGGTCATGGCATCGGTCAGCGCCAGCACGCGTTGCTCATGCGCCGAGAGTGCCGCCCCCGGGGGTGTTTGACGCACGGCCTCGATTTCAGCAGGGGTGACGCCGGCTTTTTCGGCAATCGGCGCATGTGCATTGAATTCGTAGGGCGCGTCGTTCAGCACAGCAATGCGCAGAATGATCAATTCGCGCAAGCGGTCGGACAACGAGGTTTTGTAACGCACAGCCGTCATCAACTGTTCCCAGCCTTCGCAGATGGCCGGGCTGTTGAGCAGAACCTGGTAGAGCAGGGTGATCTTGCCACGCGAGGCGATCACCTTGTCCTCGGTAGAGCGCAATTCCGGGCGGGTACCCGGTACGACAGGCTGAATGCGTTTCATGCGACGGCTTTCGTGCTATTGATCACCGATCCCAGGCCCAATGCGTGGTTCACGCGCGGCATCACTTCATGCGCCATCAGCTCCATGGAGCGGCGCCCCAGTCGGGGGTCGACCAGGTCCATGCCCGCGTAAACGATTTCGCCGAAATCACCCACTTCTTCGCACAGCGCGAGGATTTGATCCACCACCTGGTCCACGGTCCCGGTGATCACCAGATCGTCGAGCAATCGGTCCAGCGTGACCAGGCTGTCGTCCTCATCTTCGTGTTTCTTGAAGATCACATGGCGCTTGCTGATCATCATCTTGGTCAGCATCTGGCGGTAGTAATAACGGTACGGGCTGTTGGCGTCTTCGCGGCCATAGCGTTGTGCGGTGGCCGCGTCATCGGCGACGAACACGGTGCGTGCGATGCGCCAATCCGACGGGTCGGCCTTCTGTCCGACATTGTTCTTGCCTTGGGCATAGTGGTGCCAGTGGCTGGGCAGCCAGTGTGACAGCAGGAAGTTGGCCGACATCGGATGAAAGTTGCGCTGGCCCATGGCAATCACGCCCTTGGAAAAGGGGGCAACCACGGTGCCCACGATTTCTGGCAAGCGATCCTGGTAGGGCTTCATCAGAATGCCACGGCCGATGTCCGGAATCTGTGTGCGCGCCGTGCTGACTTTGAAGCGGTTGTTTTCAAATTCAATGTTGTAAGGCGGTTGTCGTTCCCAGATCGCCAGAATCACATCAATGGCTTCGGCAAAAATCTTGTTCCGGTCTTCATCCAGAATGCCCAGAGCTTCGGCATCGGATGCGAGCGCACCAGGACTGATCCCAAAAATGAAGCGGCCCTTCGCCAGGTGGTCGAACATGGCTGCTTGCGAGGCAATCAGGGTGGGATGTGAATGCGAGAGGTTGGATGTGCCCGAGCCCAGCAGGATGTTCTGCGTGCTGTGAATCAGCGTGGCCATGAACAACAGACTGTTGGTGACGTTTTCAGCCTTGTCTGTGAGGTGCTCGCCTACAAAGGCATCGTAAAACCCCAGTTGATCCGCATAGATGATGGTCTCGCGGTCTTCGTGCAAGGTTTCCGTGGTGTCGCGCTCCAGGGGGTGAAGCGGCATGGTGAAGTAGCCTAAGCGCATGAGTTGGTTCCAGGTTGATCAAGCCGGCTTTGCTTATTTTGAGTTGTAAGTCCTCGCGCCAACGGATGATGTCACTAAGTTGTCAGTGGATCAACAAAGAGGGGCTTTTCTTGGGGAAAACCCGATCCATGCCTCGAATGAACAGCGATCAAATTCAAGTTCCACGCAAAGAGGTGTTTATGCAAATGAGGTTCAAAGGACGTTGGATCGGGGTTGTGACAGCCTGGCTCTTGTGCTGGGCTCACAGCGTCGCCGTGGGGCAAACCTATCCTGCGCGGCCGATCAAGATGATCGTGCCTTACGCTGCCGGTGGCTTCACCGATCAGGTCAGTCGCGTGCTGGCCGAAAGCATGGGCAAGACGCTGGGGCAGCCCATCGTCATCGACAGCCGGGCAGGCGGTGGCGGGCGCATCGGGGCCGAAGCGGTGACCAAAATGTCGCCCGAAGGTTACGACTTGCTCATGACCACCAATGGCACACACACCTTCATGGCCGTGACCGAAAAAAATCTGTCCTACGACCCGGTGAATGATTTCACGCCCGTCTCCCTGGTGGGCTCCTACGGCTTGCTGATGGTGGTGAACCCCAGCCTGCCGGTCAAGACCTTGCCTGAGTTCATCAAGTACGCCAAGGAGAATCCGGGCAAACTCAACTATGCGACTTCAGGCATGGGCAGTGGCCTGCATTTTGCCGGCGAGCTGTTCAAATCCATGGCCAAGATCGACATGATCCACGTGCCCTACAAAGGCTCTGGACCGGGCATGCAGGACGTGATCTCCGGCATTTGCCAGGTCATTTTCGATGGCGGCGCCAAACCTTTTGTGGACAGCGGCAAAGTGCGCCTGCTCGGAACCACCAGTGCCAAACGTGACCCGCGCTACCCACAAATGCCCACGATCGGTGAGGCTGGCTTGCCCGGGTACGACCTGACGTATTGGGTGGGCCTGTTCGGGCCGAAAGGCATGAGCAAAGAGGTTCAGATGAAACTCAATGCCGCCATCAAGACTGCCGTGGCCGATCCTCAGGTACAAGCCAAGCTCAGTGCCATGGGCTTGGTGCTGGTGGGCAGCACGCCAGAAGACCTGGTCAAGGAAATCAGAACCGAAACCGAGAAATTGCGGGCGATCGCTGCCTCGATTCCAGGGGGTGTTCAATGAACAAGGGACGACGCATGAAAATGCACAACATGCAGCGCTGGGTTCGCACGCTGGTGGCGGGTTTATGCTGCTGCGCCGCTATCGGGACAGCGAGCGCACAGGGCTATCCGAACAAACCGATTCGTGTGATTGTCCCGGCGGGTTCTGGCGACAGTTGCGACATCCTGGTGCGACTGATTGGTCCGCGCCTGACCGAGCGCCTGGGCCAGCCGTTGGTGGTGGACAACCGTCCAGGCTCAGCTGGACAATTGGGCCTGTCGCTGATCAAGCAGGCGCCACCGGACGGTTACACCATTGGTTGTGGTCAGGGCGGCAACATGGTGATCGTGCCCCTGGCCTACCAGAAGGTGGCCTATGACAGCAAGAAGGACTTCGACCCGATTGCCTTGATGGCTTCCAATTTTCTGGCCCTGGTGGTCAGTCCCAACGCGCCATTCAATACCGTGGAGGAAATGATCCGGTATGCCAAGGCGCATCCTGGCAAGGTGACGTTTGGTACCAATGGGGAAGGCGCGTTCCTGCACTTCGCCACAGAGCAGTTTCGCCTGCAGGCAGGCTTCAGCTATTTGCACGTTCCGTACAAAAGCATGGCCGCCGTGTTCACCGAAATGTTGGGCAGCCAGATCGATGCCACGCTGGGCTCGTTCATCTCGGTCGAGCCACTGGCCGCGTCTGGCAAGCTGAGGATGCTGGGCATCGCGCGCTCTGCGCGCCTCCCGGAATATCCGAAGGTGCCAACGCTCTCCGAGAGCGTGCCGGGCTTTACCTCGGGGGGATGGTTCGGCATGATCGCGCCGGCGGGCACACCCAAGGAAATCGTTCAACTGCTGAACAAGGAAGTCAATCTCGCCCTGGCTCTGCCGGAAGTGCGCGAGCGCATGAAAAAGCTGGGGCTGGACATTCACATGGAAGCGCCTGAATATTTCCGCGATGTGATCCAGCAAGACTTTGACCGCTGGGGCAAACTCACCAAAGACATCGGATTCAAGCAGCTTTGAGTGTCTGAAATTTTCAGAAGAAGAACGATCATGACTTCACCTTTGTTGTTCACGCCGCTGAACTTGCGGGGGCTGACCTTGCGCAACCGCGTGGTGGTTGCCCCCATGCATCAATACGCAGGTATCAAGGGCTTCGCCACCGATTGGCATTTGATGAATGCAGGCCGTTTTGCGGCAGGCGGCGCAGGCCTGGTGATCATGGAGTCCACCAAGGTGGAGCGGCGTGGGTGTGGCACGGTCGGCGATCTGGGCTTGTGGGACGATGCTTTTGTGCCGCAACTGGCCCGCATCGTTGATTTCATGCACGGATGTGGCGCAGCCACCGGCATCCAGCTCGGCCATTCAGGGCGCAAGGCTCGCACCCAGCGGCCCTGGGAGGGCATGAAGCCTTTGACCCGGGAAATGGCTGAAGCGCAAGGCGTGGAGGATTGGGATCAGTGGCAAGTGGTGGCTCCCAGCGCGGTGCCTGCGGATGAACACTCGCCCATGCCACACGCCCTCACCGTGGCCGAGATTCAGGATCTGGTTCAGGCCTGGGGGCAGGCAGCGCGACGTGCGCACCTTGCCGGTTTCGATGTGGTCGAAATTCACGGTGCCCACGGCTTCTTGTTGCATGAATTCCTGTCGCCGCTGGCCAACCAGCGTACCGATGACTATGGTGGCTCAGAGCTCAAGCGCATGCGCCTGGTGTGTGAGGTGGTTGAGAGCGTGCGAGCCCATTGGCCCCAGGACAAGCCTTTGTTCTTGCGCCTGTCCGCCGAGGATGATGCGGGCTGGGGGCCAGCACAAAGCGTGGCGCTGGCCCGACGCGTCAAGCCTCTGGGTGTGGATGTGATCGACTGCAGCTCCGGCGGCATTTTGGGCAAACCTCCGGCGGGCGCGGCCAAGCCGGCTTACAACTACCAGGTACCTTATGCGGATCAGATCCGCCGCGAGGCCGACATCCAGACCATGGCCGTGGGTCTCATCGTGCACGCGGACCAGGCCGAACAGATTTTGCAAAAAGGGCAGGCCGACCTGATCGCCCTGGCGCGCGAAATGCTCTACAACCCCAACTGGACTGTGGATGCTGCGCAAAAGCTGGGCGTAGACCCGCAGTTCCAGCTGGTGCCGCCGCCGTACCAGTACTGGCTGTCACGCCGTGCTGCCACAGTACCGCAGGTGATTCCCTCGACCTTCTCCCGCGAAATGCAGGGCAGATCCTGAGATGAAAGCAGCGCTTTACAGCGCGGGATAACCAAACAGTTTGGCAGGGTTGTCGCACAGAATTTTTTGGCGAATGGCCGGATCAGGGGCCCAGTCTTGTAACAGGTTGAAGAGGGCGACCGAGCCCACCTTGTCAGCGAACGACAAGTGAGGGTAATCGCTGCCCCAGATGACACGGTCCGGATTGGCTTGCAGCACGGCTTGTGCCATGGGGCGCGCATCGACAAAACCTGGCGCAGTCGCCATGCGGTAAGTGCCGGTGAACTTGACCCAGGTTTTGCCATCCCCATGGCGTATCAGGTCCAGCAGGCTTTGAAATCCCGGTTGTGCCGGTCCTTGCGCTGCCAAAAACATGCCCATGTGTGCCAGGCTGTGATCCACTCTGAGTTTCTTCAGTGTGGGAATCATTTGAGCGGTCAGCCAGCCAGGCAACAGAAAATCCAGATGCCAGCCCAGCTCGGCGCAGCGCGCATCCCAGTGCGCAATGCGTGGGCGCATGCGTTCCAGCAATCCGTCTTCCGGCGGGTGAACGGGGGAGACATTGATGCGCAGACCGCGCACGCCCAGTGCATGCATCTCATCCAGGACGGCATCCTGCACATCATCGTCCAGGTCCACAATGCCCCGGCACACTTCGCGCGGCATGGCGCGCATGGCATCCAGCATGCACTGGTTGTCGCGTCCATAGGCCGAAGGCTGGACAAAGACGAAACGTTTCAGGCCCAGTGCATGCGCCAGGGACAGGTAATCTTCAAGTGGGGCGTGGGGTGGCTTGTAACGCAACTGCCCAGCATAGGGATAGGCGCCCTCAGGCCCAAAGACATGAAAGTGGGCATCACAGGCATTGGTGGGTGCAGCAAAGGCGGGCTCGGCATCAAGAGGGTGAGACACAGCGACTCCTTGAAAATTCAGGCCGATGCGCTGGCCTGGCGCAGTGCCTGGGCATCCTGGCGCGCGGCATTCATAAGATAGGACACATCGTTGCCCGCAATGATGAAGCGTGCACCCAGCCGGGTCAGTTGGGTTTGCAATTCCAGATCGCCACGAATGCCACCCACACCCAGAAATTTGCCGTGTGCCTGGCAGGCGGCTGCGGCAATCTCGTAGGCTTCGCGAATCTTGGGGTGCTTGACCTGCCCCGGGATTCCGAGTTCGGTGCACAGGTCGTTGGAGCCGATCAGGAGCATGTCAATGCCAGGAACAGCGGCAATCGCTTGCGCATTGGCGATGCCTTCTGGTGTTTCAAGCATCACGATCACCAGCGTGTCTTCATTCAGCCGGGTGTTGTTGTCGGCCAATGGCATCGCCTGATAACCCAGTGCCGGGTTGGCACCCATCACCGAACGGTGGCCAATGGGTGGAAATTTGCATGCAGCAATGATGGCACGCGCCTGCTCTGCGGTGTTGACATGCGGAATGATCACACCCTGGGCGCCACCATCCAGCACACGACTCATGTCGCTGGCAAGATGACCCGGCACGCGCACCAGCGGGGTGATGCCCTGTCCCAGTGCTGCCACGCAAATCGCGGAAGTGGTGTCATGCGAGATGGCGCTGTGCTCCATGTCAACATAGATCGCATCAAAGCCGCAGGCCGCCGCCATGGGCCCAATGTCCGGGGTGCGCGCCTGTCGCAGCCCCATGCACAACACCAGCCGGTTGTCTTTCAGCGCCTGCTTGGCCCAATTCTGGTAAGAGGGTTTCATGAAAAATCTCACTCCACTTTGATGCCGGCCTTGGTGACCACACTTTTCCAGACACGTGCTTCGTCATCGACTTTGCGTGTGAACTCGGCACTGCTGATGGCAACAGCACGCGCGCCAGTGGTGGCAAACACCTCGATGATCCTGGGTTGTTCCACCGCTTTGCTCAATGCCTGGTGCAGCTTGCCCAGAATTGCGGGTGGCACATTCGCGGGTGCCATCACGCCAAACCAGTAGACCACGCCGTAGTGACCATAGCCGGCTTCGGCAAAGGTGGGTACATCCGGAATCAAGGGATGCCGTTCTTTGCCAACGACCGCCAGGCCACGCAGTTTTCCGCCTTTGATGTGTTGCGCTGCAGATCCTGCGCTAGAGAGGCCCACATCAATGCGCCCAGCCATCAGGTCCAGCAAGGCTGCGGCCACACCCTTGTAGGGTACATGGGTCAATTCAGCGCTGACACTGCTGAAAAACAGTTCGGTAGCCAGATGCGCCGATGAGCCTTGACCGCCTGAGCCAAAGGTCAGGTTCCTGGGATTCTTTTGCGCGTGTTCCACCAACTCCTTCAGTGATCTGTAGGGGGCATCGCTTTTCACCATCAGCACGGCCGGTGCCTCGGCAACCGTGCTCACTTTGACCAAGTCTTTTTCTGGGTCATAGGGCAGCTTGGGGTACAGCGCAGTGGACACTGCAAATGAGTTGTCGGTGAGCAGCAAGGTGTAGCCATCGGGGGCCGATTTGGCGACCACATCGGTGCCCAGGGTGCTGCCAGCACCACCTCGGGTTTCGACAATGAAGGGCTGGCCAAGCTGATGGGCGAGTTCTGCGCCGATGGCGCGTGCGGCCGTTTCCGTGAAAGAGCCCGCTGCAAATGGCACCAGAATGCGTACCGGCTTGGTCGGCCAGGGGCTTTGGGCCTGGGCGGCGATGCAAAGGCCCATGGCCAGCAAGCCCGTCAGCCCATGGCGCCATGCGTGTTTCCAGAAGTGATTCATGGTTCAGTGTTCCTTGTCAAGAAGTTGGCATGCCCGCCACGCCGTGGCCTGGATGGAGGACAGGACGGGGCGCCCGAACGACTGGCTCAGCGAGGCCAAGATGTCCTGGGTCGGCAATTGGGAGCAGGCAATGAAGAGCGCATCGCAATCCTCACGCATCACTTGTCGCGCCATGGCGGCCACTTGTGCAGAGGTGATTTGTCCCAGCGCATGCACATCGGCAGCGCGCAGGGTGTCAAACGCGGCGACCTCGATGTCCGACTGGGCCAGATAACGCTGGAGTTGCTGGTTGACTTCGTCCAGATAGGGGGTGACCAATGCGATGCGTTGTGCGCCCTTTGCTTGCAAGGCCAGCACCATGGCGCGCGCTGTGGTGACCACCGGTTTGCCCAGCGTGTTCGAGAGTTGGTCGCACAGTTCGGCATCTTCTTGCGGGCCTGACAGAAAGCTGGCGGCCGTGCAACCATAGGCCAGCAATTCGATGGGTTGGCCGACAAACTGTTTGGCGATTTCCAGCGCCTGGGCCTTGTAAGCAGGAATGGTTTCCCGCGTCAGCAAACCCTGGCCACGGGGGATTTTGCGGGTGTCGCAGTGTGAGCCTGCCGGCAGCCAGGCCAGCAGCTCTTTTTCCATGGTCGTGTTGTTGATGGGGACCATCAGTCCCACACGGTGTGCAGTCGACATTCAGGGCTCCACGCGACGGGTGATGGAATGATCTTGCCGCCGAATGCCCAAGGGCAGGCGGCGCCAATGCAAGGCGCGGATTTCGCCGAACTCATGCGGCAGACGTTTCCAGCGGAGGCCGCCATCCTCGCTTTGAAAAATTTGACCCAGGTTGGTACAGGTCCACATGCACAGGGGGTCCTCGGCTTGCACGGCCACGGTCCACACGGTGCTGTTGGTTGGGCCAGGCAGGGGGACGTTGCGCCAGTGATCGCCGTGGTCATCGCTGACCCACAGGCGCCCCTGATTACCTGGTGGACCGTTGCCATTCGTGAGGAACACCACGCCAGAGCCATCCGGGCGAGGCACAACGGCGCGGGTGTATTGCCATTCGGAATCAATTTTCTGAAATTGCCATTGATGCCCACCGTCGTCGCTGCGGTGCAGTCCGCGGTTGGTGGTGGCCAGCATGACGCGCTGACCGTTGGGGCGATCCAGAATGGCGATGCCGTGGACATCGGCACTGATCAGGCCCTGATCGCGGGACACCCAGTGGTCACCGCCATCCGGGCTGTGAAAAATGCCTCCGATTTCCACCGACACCCAGATGTTTTGGGCATCGGTGGGATCAAACAGGATTTGGGTCACCCGCGTGGCGCCCATATTGATGGTTGAAAAGGTCTGTAGGCCTGGAACCTCAAGCGCTTGCCAGCTGGCTCCTGCATCCCTGGAGCGGTAAAAGGCAGCCGGGCGGGTGCCGGCAATCAAGGTTTGCGGGTCGTTCGGATGAACGGCAATTGCCCACACATCCTGCATCGGAGAGGGCAGATGCGTCCAGCGGGCATCGGCCTCATCCCAGCGAAACACCCCCATGTCAGTGCCAGCATAAAGTGTCTGCGGTTGCGAAGGATGACTGGCGAACGACCAGACCCGTGCTTCCAGGTACATCCCCGAGTGACTGTTGGGGTGGACCCATGTCATGCCGGCATCTTCGCTGAACCAGGCTGAATGGCCCGCTGTCCCGGTGTAGACATGGCATGCGCTTGACATGGTGGTTGCTCCTCTATCCAGGGGATGGGCGTTTGATTAGGATGGATGATAAGCAGATCAAGCGTATTGCGCGTCAACACGGAGACAAGTCAGATGAAATTTCTTTACAAGCTATGGCGATATGCCGCCTGCGCATGGATGCTGGCTGGCGCGATGCTGGCACAGGCTCAGGGTTTTCCCAATAAGCCCGTCCGCATCGTGATTGGCTTTCCTCCGGGGGGCGGCATTGACATCGTGGCGCGGTTGATGGCGCCCAAGCTCTCCGAACTGTTGGGGCAGCCCGTGGTGATCGACAACAAACCTGGCGCCAATGGCGTGCTGGGCATGGACCATGTGGCCAAGGCGCCTGCGGATGGTCACACTCTGTTTCTCGGCACGCTGGGCAATTTCAGCGTCAATCCTGCGCTGTATCCCAATTTGCCTTTCAGCGTGGAGAAGCAATTCGCCCCGCTCACCGAATTGGCATCGGTATCGTTTGTGCTGTTCGTGAACCCCGCGCTGCCTGTCAAGTCTGTGGCCGAGCTGGTTGCCTATGCCAAAAGCCAGCCAGGGCAACTGAATTTTTCCTCCAGCAGCTCTGGTGGCCTGCCCCATCTGGCGGGGGAACTGTTTGCCAGCGCCATCGGCGCCAAAATGGTTCATGTGCCCTACAAAGGCAGTGCGGCCAGCATCAGCGATGTGATGGCCGGTCAGGTACAGATGACGTTTGAAGCGGCTGCGGCCGGCATGCAGCATGTGAAGTCTGGTCGGCTGCGGGCTTTGGCCGTCACCGGTGGCGCGCGCCAATCTTTCTTGCCCGATGTCCCGGCGCTGCAAGAGACCGTGCCCGGCTTCCAGGTCGTCAATTGGTATGGCGTGGCTGCACCAGCAGGCACACCCCGGGAAGTCCTTTTGCGCTTGCATGCCGATATTGCCAAAGTGCTGGCTCTGCCGGAAGTGCGTGAAAAGATGGTTGCCATGGGCACCGACCCCGTCGGCAGTTCGCCTGATGAGTTTGCGCAATTCATGAAAGCCGAGACGCAGAAGTGGTCGCGCATCATCCGTGAAGCGCAAATTCGTCCCGATTGATCAGTCTCCAAGGCGACGCTGTGTCGTGAGGGCGTGTCACCTAATTCACAGGGGTACCTGAAACACTTCCGTTACTATTTTTTCATGAACACACACACCCATACCGCCACGGCTTCCTCCCAAGCCATTGAACTCGACGCCGTCATCATTGGTGCAGGTTTTTCAGGGATGTACCAATTGCTCAGCCTGCGTGACCAGCTGGGCATGAATGTGAAGGTGCTGGAGGCGGGGGCAGGCGTGGGTGGAACCTGGTACTGGAATAGGTATCCCGGTGCGCGCTGCGACTCCGAGAGCCATTCCTACATGTTCTATTTCTCCAAGGAAATGGTGAACGAATGGGAATGGTCTGAACGCTATCCCCAGCAGCCGGAAATCCTGCGTTATCTGAACCATGTGGCGGACCGTTTCAACTTGCGTTCGGACATTCTGCTCAACACCCGCATGAGCGCTGCCAGTTACGATGCGGGCAGCAACCGCTGGCATGTGCGTACCGAGCAGGGCCACCATTTCATTGCCAAGTTCCTGATCACTGGCGTGGGCTGTCTTTCCTCGGCCAATGTGCCACAAATTCCCGGACTCTCCGATTTCAAGGGGCAGTGGTATCACACAGGGCAGTGGCCGCATGAAGGCGTGGACTTCACCGGTAAGCGCGTGGGTGTGGTGGGCACGGGCTCGACCGGTATCCAGACCATTCCAGTGGTGGCCGCACAGGCCAAGCATCTGACGGTGTTCCAGCGAACCGCCAACTACAGCATCCCTGCGCGGAATGCCCCGCTGACCGAAGAGTTCAAGCGCTTTGCCAAAGCGCATGCCGAGGGCATTCGCCACATCATGAACACCAACACCAATGCGCATCCGTTCCGCATGGTGGATCGCTCCGTGACGGCCACGCATCCTGCAGAGCGCGAAGCCATCATGGAAGCCGCCTGGCTCAAGGGCGGGCTGGAATTCCGCGCCGCATTCAAAGACACGCTGGTCGATCAGAAAGCCAACGACCTGGTGGCTGATTTCATCCGCAAGAAAATCCGCGAGATCGTCAAGAACCCTGCCGTCGCCGACCTTCTGAGTGACATTGACCATCCGTTTGCCGCCAAGCGGCCTCCGGTGGACTCGCAGTATTTTGAAACCTACAACCGTGACAATGTGAGCCTGGTGAATTTGCGGGCCACGCCCATCGAGCGCATCACGGCCAATGGCATCCAGACACGTGACGCCGAGTACCCGCTGGACATCATTATTTTTGCCACCGGCTTTGATGCCATGACCGGCTCATTGCTCAAGATGGACATTTCAGGCCGCGATGGTGTCAAGCTCAAGGATTACTGGGCGGCCGGCCCACGCAACTACCTGGGCTTGCAGGTCCCGGGTTTCCCCAACATGTTCACCATCACAGGACCTGGCAGTCCTTCGGTTTTGTGCAATCTGCCACCTGCCATCGAGCAGCACGTCTGCTGGATTACCGACTGCATTCGTACGATGCGTGACAAAGGCATGGAATGCATCGAAGCGACGGAGCAAGCGAGTGAGGAATGGCGTGAGGAGGTGAGTCGCGCCGCTCAGGCGACCTTGCTGGCACAAGTCAAGCACTCCTGGTACCTGGGGGCCAACGTTCCTGGAAAGCCGCAGGTCTTCATGCCTTACGCGGGCGGTTTTGGCCATTACAGCCAGATATGCCAGCAGGTGGTGCAGGACAATTACAAGGGTTTCAGCCTGTCGCGCTGATTTTCCTCTCAGCGCATCAGGATGCCACCATTGGCATCGACCATGGCGCCGGCCAGGAAAGAGGCGCCGGGCGAGATCAGAAACGTCAGCACGTGGGCGATTTCGTCGGCTTGCCCCAGCCGTTTCAGGGGCTGTGTTTGCGGCTGGTAGCCATGGCCCGCCGTCATGCCCGTGTCGATCACACCTGGCGCCACGCCATTGACCATGACATTGTGGGGCGTACCGCGTTGTGCCAGCCAGCGCACCAGCGCATGAACGCCACCTTTGGATGCTGCGTAGTGTGGTCCTGCGCGCACACCACCCATCCAGCCCGCCACTGAACCGCAAAAAGCCATGCGCCCATACTGTCGGTCGATCATGCCAGGCAGCAAGGCGCGCGCCCAATTGAGAGGCCCCAGCACATTGACTTGCATGACCTTTTGAAAAGCCGCCTCGTTCCAGTCCGGCGCCAGCCAGTCGTCGTCGTAGGGACAGATGCCTGCCGTGTCGATCAAGGCATGGATTTCCGGCTGCGCCTGGACCAGCGACTCCACGTCACTGCGCTGGGTGACGTCACAGGCCTGGAGCGCATGCACGCCAGGAAGTGTTGATGCCAGCTGCGACAGTTCAGGCGTGATGTGCAGGTCTGTGAGGATCAGTTGCGCGCCCAGGCCACTGCACAGCCTGGCTGCGGCCGAGCCAATGCCACCGGCTGCACCGGTGATCAAGACCCGTGTTCCTGCCAGGGTGTGCGGTGGTGTGTGGTCGCGCATGGCGCTCACACCGAGAGGTAGCGCTGCTTGATGTCCTCGTTGGCATTGAGCTCGCGAATGGTGCCCACGAAGACATCGCTGCCCTTGTCAATGACCACGGCACGATCAGCCAGGCCCAGGCAGAAGTGAAGGTTTTGCTCAGCCAGCACAATGGTCGTGCCCACCTTGCGCAAGGCATCGATCAGGTCACCGATTTTTTGCACCATGATCGGTGCCAGGCCCTCGCTGGGTTCATCCAGCAACAGCACATTCGGATTGCCCATCAAGGCGCGGCCAACCGTGAGCATCTGCTGTTCGCCGCCAGAGAGCTGACCACCCAGGCGGTTCTTCAGCGGGGCCAGCAAGGGCAGCATGTCGTAGACACGTGCCAGGCTCCAGTCATCGGCGCCATCCACGCCGCGCTTGATGGCGATCAGCAGGTTGTCTTCCACTGTGAGGTCAGGAAAGATTTGCCGGTCTTCAGGCACAAAGCCAATGCCGGCGCGGGCGATGCGGTGGGAGGGCATGCCGCGCACTGGCTTGCCATGCAGCGAGACCTCACCCTTGCGCACTGGAATCACGCCAGCGATGGCTTTCATGGTCGTGCTTTTTCCGGCACCGTTGCGACCCAGCAAGGCCAGGGTCTCACCCTTGCGCACACTCAGTGACATGTTGAACAAGACCTGGCTGGTGCCGTAAAACACATCGAGTCCGCGCGCTTGCAACACTTCCTCATGCATGGTGCGTCTCCCGCGGCTTGCCCAGGTAGGCCTCGATCACGGCCGGGTTGGTGCGAATCTGCTCGGCATTGCCTTGCGCCAGCAGTTTGCCGTAGGAGAGCACATGGATGTGCTGCGAAATTCTGAAAACAATGTCCATGTCATGCTCGATCAAGACCACAGTCAGCCCTCCCTTTTTCCAGAGGGCGTGAACTGTTTCAATCATTTGTTCGCGTTCTTCTGGCCCCATGCCCGCCACCGGTTCGTCCAGCAAGAGCACCTTGGGGCGCAGCACCAGGGCCAGGGCCATGTCCAGCAGCTTTTGGTCACCATGCGACAGATTGCCGCTGATGATCTGGGCCTTGGCTGTGAGCCCGAGTTGGTCCATCACTTCGTAGGCGCGATCACGTGTTTCTGGCAGTGGGAAGCGTCCCGTCATTTGCGATGACTTTCCCAGCGGAGAGAGCAGTGCGCCACGCAACGACTCTTCCACCGTCAGCGACTTGAAGAGCTTGGCCACCTGAAACGCACGGCCAATGCCTTTGCGCACGATGTCATTGCCCGACAAGCCGACAATGTTCTCCCCATCCAGAAAGATGCGTCCGGCGTCGGGCGCAATGGCGCCCGAAATCAGGTTGAAGAAGGTGGTTTTGCCCGCACCGTTGGGGCCGATGACAGCGCTCAGCGATTCTTTCGGAAAATGGATGGACACATCCGAGGTGGCGACCACGCCGCCAAAAGATTTGCAAAGGTTTTCAATTCGAAGCATCGTGTGCGTCCAGTGATCAAGCGTTTCTGGGACGTGCCGCTGGCACGCCGCCATAAGTCATCCAGCTGGAGCCGGCCAGCCAGCCGGCATCCACGGGGAGGTTGATGCCGGTGATCGCGCGCGCCGAATCCGAAAGTAAAAAGCCTGCGGCATCGGCGATCTCCGATACATCCACCAGGCGCCCCATGGCGGCTTGCGAGGTCATGTCGTCGGGATTGCGGTCACCGCGCGCAATCGCGGCCTGCAAGGCTTCGGTCAGTACGTAGCCTGGCGAGATGGCGTTGACGCGAACGCCCGAGCGCCCCCATTCGCCCGCCAGGCACTGGGTGATGGACAAGACCGCCGCTTTGGCCGGCGCATAAGCATGCAAGGGGACAGAGCGGGTCGAGGTGATGGACGCGATGTTGACAATGGCGCCATGGCCACGCTTGACCATGGCATCGCCGAACACCACGCAGGACAGGTAGGTGCCACGTTGATCGACGGCAATCACCCGGTCCCATTCCGCCATGCTCAGTTGATCCGGTGGCAGGCGACGTTGCAGGATGCCTGCGCTGTTGACCAGGGCCGACACCGGGCCATGCTGCTTTTCGATGGCTGCGGCGACATCGCGCAGGCCCTGATCGTCGGTGACATCGCATTCATAGATATCGGCAACGTCCACGCCCATCTTGGCCGGCTTCCAGGCACCGGGCAGATCAATGACAACCACTTTGTCCCCGCGTTGCACCAAATGCTTGACGCAACCCGCGCCAATGCCGCTGGCCCCACCGGTAACGACGCTGATGCCAGTGGTGTTCATGAGGATTTCCCCGTGCGTTGAAGCCATTGCCAGCCTTGGCCCAGGAAGTCAGTGATGCCACGCTTGAAACCCAGGGCGAACACCAGAACCACCAGGCCAAGCGCCAGGCCATGGTATTCGGTGGTTCGGGTGATCACATCGTTGAACATGAGCAACAGGGCCGATCCCACCAGCGGCCCGATGAAGACATTCACGCCACCCATCATGATCATGAAGACAGCCTCGCCGGACATGGTCCAGTAACTGAAATCGGGGAACGCGCCGGACACGAACAAGGCCATCAAAACGCCTCCCATGCCGGCAAAGCAGCCTGCGAGGATGAAGGCGTACAGCTTCACGCGCCAGACATTGATGCCCAGGAACTGCGCGCGATCGGCATTGTCACGGACCATGCGCAGGGTGTAGCCATAGGGCGATTGAAGAATGTAGCGCATCAACAGGAAGCAGGCCACGCCGACCACTGAGGCAAACCAGTACAGGTGAACCGTATTGGCCAGATTGAGTCCGAGAAATGGCGGGCGAGGTATGCCGCCCGTCAGGCCCTGATCGCCGCCAGTCAGCGATGTCCAGGTCAGGATGATGCTGTGCAAGAGCATCTGGAAAGCCAGCGTGAGGAACGAGAAGTAAATTTCCTTCAGACGCACGCAGATGGCGCCAACAACGCAGGCGACCAGGGCCGAGAACACAATCGCCACCAACATCGCGGCAGGGATCCCCAGGCCGGTTTTCTGCAGCGTGAGGGCGAAAGCGTAGGCGCCGCCACCGAAAAACATGGCGTGACCGAAGGACACCATGCCACCGTAGCCCACCAGAATGTTCAGGGAGGTGGCAAAGATGCCAAAGGCCGCCAGGCGGATGACAAAATCCAGCGCGATGCGTGACGAGGTCAGCACAGGGATCAGCAGAAGAACAGCCAGCGCGATCACGCCCCAGAGCAGTTCCTTGCGAAAAGAGGAGGTCTTCATGCGCGTGTCTCCTTGCCCAGGAGGCCGCTGGGCTTGAGCACCAGAATCAAGGCCATGGCCAGAAACATGGTGCCTTCCACAAAAAGCGGAAAGCCGATCGAGCCAAACGAGCGCACCAGACCAATCAGCAGCGCCCCCACCAGTGCGCCACTGACCGAGCCCATGCCACCAATGACCGTCACAATGAACGATTCAATCAGGATCGAGAACCCCATGCCTGGGGACATGGAGCGCACAGGCGCAGCCAGCCCACCGGCCATGCCCGCCAGCATGCCGCCAAACGCAAACACGCAGGCATAGATCAGACTGGTGTTCAGGCCCAGGGCCGAAGTCATGGTCGGATTGTGTGCTGCGGCACGGACAATTTTTCCGACCCGTGTTTTGGACAGGATGTACCACAGCACCAAGGCAATCAGGCCTGCCGCCGCGATCAGGTACACATAAAAGACCGGCACAATGCCGCCGCCAATGAACAAAGGGGGCGCCTGGAAGGCAGCCGGCATGCCCATGGACTGGAATTCAGGTCCCCAGATGATCTTGACCGCATCGTCCAGGATCAGGATGAAGGCGTAGCAGACCAGCAATTGCATGAGGACATCGGCGTTGTAGACCCGGCGCATGAAGAAGCGCTCGAAAATCAGGCCAAACAATCCCACGCCCAGGCCGGCAGCCAGCGTGGCCAGAACATAGCTGTCGGTCATGCGGTAAGCCGACAGCGCAATGTAGGCGCCCAGCATGTAGAAGGCACCGTGTGAAAAGTTGATGACGCGCAGCACGCCAAAGATCAGGGTCAGGCCGGCAGCGACCAGAAACAGCAGCGCACCCACGATCAGGCCGGTGCTGGTTTGTGTCACGATGCAGGACACAGAGGTGAGGCAATCAATCAGGGCGGTGGGATCCAAAAAACATCTCCGTTCGTGGCCGCGAGGGCCGATGCCCGGGCGCCAGGCGCCCGGGTTGAACTCAGCGGGTGAGCAGAGGCATCAAGCCCAGCCCTTGCGCTTTTTCCACTCGAGCTCAAGCTCGGTGATTTGTTTCCAGTTGCCGGTATTCGGCTTGGACATGTAAGGCTCTTTGGTGTCCAGCGTGCCCCAGCCCACGGCGTAATCCACCACCGTGTTGTCTTCGGCGCGCATGGTGAGCTTGCCGTTGGTGCCGAAGGGCGAGTCGATGGTCAGGCCGCGCAGGGCCTCTGCCACTTTTTTGCTGTCCGAGCTGTTGGCCTTTTTCATGGCAGCCGTCAGGAACTGAATGCCCGCCGCGTTTTGCCAGGCCCAGTTCAGCGGCAACTCCTTGTTCTTCGCCGCGTACTCGTTGGCCCAGTTGGTGTTGGCCGGCGTATTGGGAAAACTCTTGAGGTAACGGTTGCCGGAGTGCAGGTTTTCCGGGACGCTCTTGACAGCGGTCAGAACGGCATAGTCGGCCATGTTCACCGCGAAGAACTGGCGGTCCTTGAACAGGGCGTAGATGTTGGCCTGGTCGATGAAGGAGGTCAGATCGCCGCCCCAGATGCACGAGTAGATGGCTTGCGGACGGCCTTGCACCAGGCGTGTGATCGATTCGCTGTAGTCGGGCTGGAACAGCTTGGGCCAGACTTCGCCAATGACTTCAATGTCCTTGTTGAAATGCTTGAGGTATTCGATGAACTCGGCGGTCGTGTCGCGGCCATAGGCATAGTCGGGGGACACGGTCATCCAGCGCTTCAAGCCCTTTTCTTTGGCGACTTGCGCGGCATAGGCGCCGCCCACCACGGCATCGTGAATGCCCTGGCGTGCGCATCGGAAGGCGGTGGGAACACGCAACTTGGGGTCGGCGGTGAGCGAGGAGGTTTCCGAACAGGTGTGGATGACCAGCACACCCAGGTCACGTGCCACTTCGTGCACGGCGAACGAGCCCGAAGAAGCCTCGGCGTCGTAAATCATTTCACAGCCGTCAGCTGTCACCAGTTCGCGCGCAACGCGTGCCGCTTCTTGTGGCTGGCCCTTGGAGTCGCGAATGACCAGTTCGATCTTGCGGCCATTCAAACCGCCGGCAGCGTTGAATTTGTCCACTTCCATTTTGGCGGCGTAGGTGGAGGACATCCCCAGCATGGCGACTCGGCCAGACAGGATGGTGGGCATGCCCACGCGGATGGGTTTGTTTTGCGCGAAGGAGAGGGCGGGCATGCCCAGGCTGGCCATGCCCGCGAGGGCGCCTGCGCCTTGCAGCAGTTTGCGGCGGCTGGATGAAGCTTGAAGAGAGGGCTTGATCATGGTGGTTGTCTCCTGTTGAAATTCTGAATCACACACAGTCATGGGAAGAGGCGTATTTGGCATCAGTGCCCGCATCGTATAAGACGCACGCGCGACAGACACTAAGGCAAACACTGATGCCCGTTGTCGTTGGCGCGACAAGCTGTAACCTTCGCGTTAGGTATTCGTCAAGTGACTCATCTATAAGTGCGGGCATGGATTGTTGGCAATCCCTTGAAAGGCTCACATGACTTCTTTGTCTCCGACTTCATCCGATCAAGCTTTGGCCGATCAGGTCAAAGACTTTGTTTGCAGCAAGGTCATTCCTTATGAAAAAGATCCGCGCTGTACCGCGCATGGTCCCACGGAAGATTTGCGCATCGAGTTGAATCAGCTGGCCCGCGATGCGGGTTTGTTGTCCGTGCATGTGGAACCCGAATGGGGCGGCAAGGGACTCAACCAGGCGCAGCGCGCCTTGGTGTTTGAAGCGGCTGGCTATTCGGTGCTGGGCCCGATTGCGCTCAATTGCGCGGCACCTGACGAGGGCAACATGCATTTGCTCAGTCTGGTGGCAACACCTGCACAAAAGGCGCAGTACCTCAGGCCGCTGGCTGCGGGCGCGTACCGTTCCTGCTTCGCCATGACCGAGCCTGCACCCGGCGCGGGTGCAGATCCGGGGCAGCTCAGCACCACCGCAGTCTGGGATGGTCAACGTTATGTGGTCAGCGGACGCAAGTGGCTGATCACCGGCGCACTGGATGCCGGATTCATGATCCTCATGTGCCAGGTGGTGGAGAACGGTCAAACTGTGGGGGCGACGATGTTCCTCGTGCCCTTGCCGAATCCGGCGATTCGCATCACCCGCCTGATCGATTCGATGGACGCATCCTTCACCGGTGGCCATGCAGAAATCGAGATTGATGGGTTGCACCTGTCACCCAGCGACGTGCTGGGGGAAGTCGGCCAGGGCTTTCGCTATGCGCAGGTTCGCCTGGCACCGGCTCGCCTGACCCATTGCATGCGCTGGCTGGGTGCGGCCCAGCGCGCGCACGACATTGCCGTGGCCTACGCCAACGAACGAACGGCTTTTGGGAAAAGCATTGGCCAGCACCAAGGCATTGGTTTCCAGCTGGCCGACAATTTCATGGATTTGCATGTGGCACGGCTCGTGACCCGTCACGCCGCCGCCGTGCTGGACCAGGGCCACAAAGGCTCCATGGAGTCCAGCCGCGCCAAGGTGATCGTGTCTGAAGCGCTGTACCGTGTCGCGGACCGTTGCGTGCAGGTACTCGGTGGCATGGGATTGACCACGGACACGGCCGTGGGACAAATCTTCCGCGAGCTGCGCGCCTTTCGCATTTACGACGGCCCCTCCGAAGTTCACCGCTGGTCCATGGCCCGCAAAATTCTGTCATCGGAGAAAGGCAAGCCATGAGCGTCCTGCCGATGCAGGACTATCCGGCGTGTCACAGCGCATTTCGCTGGGAAGTGCCGCAACGCTTCAATTTTGGTCGCGATGTGGTGGACGCGCACGCCGCACGGCAGGACCGGCTGGCGCTGGTCTGTACCAGCGACTCGCAGGCCACCCAGCGGTTTCTTTTTTCTGACATCGCGCGCCTGTCTGCGCAATATGCCCACGTCCTGCGCCGAGCAGGTCTGCGCGCCGGCGATCGGGTGCTGGTGCAATTGCCTCGCATCGCAGCCTGGCACATTGCCATGACGGCCTGTACCAAGCTCGGTCTGGTGCCTGTGCCGTGCATCGGCATGCTGACGGCAAAGGACGTGCTTTACCGGATCGCACATTGCGATGCCCAAGGCGTCATCACGCTGCCAGAACATACTGTCAAGTACCAGGATGCACCGGGCCTGCGGGTGCGTGCCTGCATTGGCGTGGCCGAAGGCTGGCTGGATTTGCCGCAGGAAGCGGCACGCGAAAACCATGATTTCCAGTGTGAGGACACGGCGGCCGAGACGCCCGCCATTCTGTTTTACACCTCCGGCTCCAGTGGTTTGCCCAAAGGGGTCTGCCATGCCTCGCGCGCTTTGTGGGCCTGGCGCTATTCTTCGGATTACTGGCAAGCGATTGGTGCGGGTGACCTGATCTGGTGCACGGCCGATACCGGCTGGTCCAAATGCGGTACGGGTTCGCTGTTCGGTCCCTGGGGTGCCGGTTCGGCAGTCATGGTCCACGATGGCGTCTTTGACCCGGCGCGCCGGATGGCCTTGCTGGATCAGGAGAAACCCACCGTTTTCTGTGCTGCAGCCACAGAGTTCCGTCAGTTCATTGCCATGGACTTGCGTCCCTACGATTTGTCACGCCTGCGCCTGAGCGTGTCGGCAGGTGAGTCCGTGAACCCGGAAGTGGTGCTGCGCTGGCGAGAGCTCACTGGCGTGGATTTGCTCGATGGTTATGGCCAGACCGAAACCTTGATGACGATTTTGAACTATCCTGGCATGCCGGTGAAGCCGGGCTCCATGGGGCGTCCATTGCCAGGCAGCAGCTTCGAGGTTGTCAACGATGAGGGCGAGGCCCTGGCCGATGATGAAGTGGGACAGATCGCCCTGGTGCTTCCGAACCCGCAATGGATGCTCGGGTACTGGAACGATCCGGAGAAAACCCGTGCCAGCACGCTGGCGACGGCAAGAGGGCTGCGCTGGCTGACGGGGGACATGGGATACCGGGACCGAGACGGGTATTTTTTCTACACCGGCAGAGCCGATGACATCATCAGTTCAGCGGGTTACCGCATTGGCCCGATGGAGGTGGAAAACGCCATCATGGAGCATCCCTGCGTACTGGAGGTGGCGGTGGTGGGCAAAAAAGACGCCGAGCGTGGCGAGATCGTCAAAGCGTTTGTGGTGCTCAAACCCGGCTATGTCGCTGGCGATGCCCTGGTTCAGGCGATCCAGCAACATGTCAAAACCGCCACTGCACCTTACAAATACCCGCGCGAAATTTCGTTTTTGCCAGCCCTGCCCAAGAACCCTGCAGGCAAATTGCTGCGCAGGGAACTCAGGGACCGCGCGGCTTAAATCGTGCGGCCACCGTCCACCGGGAATTCGATGCCGGTGAAAAATTCGGCGGCATCGCTGCCTAAAAAGACGGCTGCGGCGGCCACGTCGGTGGGCGTGGCAAAGCGGCCCATCGGAATGGTCGCAATGAATTTGGCGCGGTTTTGCGGCGTGTCTGGCAAGCCCATGAAATCCTCGAACAAACCCGTCACGCCCATCACGGGGCAAATCGCATTGACGCGGATTTTCTCGGGGCCGAGCTCGACGGCCATGGATTTTGACAACAGGTTCACCGCGCCCTTGGACGCGTTGTACCAGCTCAGGCCGGGGCGTGGACGAATACCCGCCACCGAGCCGATGTTGAGAATCACGCCGCCGCCTTTTTGCCGCATCAGCGGCAGGATGGCATGCGTCATGTGGTAGATGGATTTCACGTTGACCGCAAACACCTTGTCGAAGGTGGCCTCGTCCACTTCCAGCATGGGCCGATTCTTGTGAGTGGTGCCTGCGTTGTTGACCACGATGTCGGGCAGGCCGTAAGTGTCAACGCAATGCTTGACCAGGGCTTGCACCTGTTCTTTTTGAGTGACATCGCAGGTGAACGGGCTGGCGTTGGCGCCCAGGGCAGAGGCCACGCGCTGGGCTGCTGCACCCTGGATGTCGGCCACGATCACCTTGGCGCCTTCTTGGACATATGCGGCGGCGATGCCTTCGCCAAAGCCACCCCCGGCGCCCGTGACGATGGCGATCTTGTGGTTCAGTTGGGTCATGCGGTGTCTCCTTTGTGGGTTTGAATGCTTTGGAGACAGCATACCGCCGTCTGCGAATTTTGACAGCCGCAGACATGTCCTCGCTGTGACATGCGCTTTTAGAATGCACATCCGTCCTGAAAGAACCCCGAATGGATCAAGTTGATTTTTTGAACGGTCAAACCCGCCTCTATGGCATTGTTGGCGACCCGATTGAGCAAGTGCGGTCACCCGAGATGATCACCTGGGAAATGCGCCAGCGTGGGCTGAATGCGGTGCTGGTGCCGGTGCATGTCCGGGCGCAAGATTTTGACGAAGTCATGCCGCAGTTGCTGCGGGTGCACAACCTTGACGGCCTGGTGTTCACCATCCCTTTCAAGGCCAAAGCCATGGCGTATGCCGAGCGCCTGGGGCCCCAGGCGACGCAGGTGGGTGCCCTCAACGCCCTGGTGCGGCGCGATGGCCATTGGTGCGGCGAAATTTTCGATGGCCTGGGCTGCGTTGAGGGCTTCCGTCGCCGTGGTCTGGCTTTGCGTGGGCAACGCATCATGCTGATGGGCCTGGGTGGGGCGGGTGCTGCGATTGCAGCGGCTGTGGCTGCCGAGCGGCCAGCGCTGTTGCGCATGTTCGATCCGGATGCTGCACGCAGTCAGCGGCTGGCTGATGTGGTTCGCCGCATCAGTCCTACGACGCTGGTCGAGCTTGCGCCCGCCAGCATCGAGGGCATCGATGTGCTGATGAACGCTTCACCGGTAGGCATGCTGGACGATGCGCGCCTGCCTTTGGCCGTGACCAGTTTGCCGGAAAGCCTGGTGGTGTTCGATGCCATCGTGAAGCCTGAGCAAACGCCGCTTTTGGCGTTGGCGCAGGAGTGTGGTTGCACGGTGGTGCGCGGTCGCGAGATGATGCGTGGCCAGATCGCCAAGCTGGTCGATTACTTTGCCGCGCCCCCGGATGATTTCGTGGCAGGCAGCAGTACCACGGCCATGGCTGACAAGATCAGGCCGAGTGCGTAAAGGTCGGATTGCGCGATGGTCTCGCCGAGCATCCAGGCGCCCCCCATCAACCCAACCACCGGAACCAGCATGATGGACAGGCCGCTGGTGACCGGTGTGAGTTTGCGCGCCACACGAAACCAGGCCACATAGCTGACGGCAAAGGTCACCACGCCGCCGTACAGCACAGCCAGCCATTCCAGAAGATGTGGCCAGCGCCAGGCGTCACGTTCAAACAGCAGCGCAATCGCGCTGAAGATCAGCATGCCACTGCACAGCATCCAGAAGGTCAGGCTGATGCTGGAGATGGAGAGCTTGCTGTGTTTCATCATGGCATTGCCCGAGCCCCAGGCGATTGCCGCACCCAGGGTCACGGCCAGTCCCAGCGGCTGGCCCGCAAAATGCGCCATCTCTTCCTTGGCGAGAAAATAGGTGGCGCTCAATGACAGCAACACGCCCAGCGTGGTTCGCCAGGTGAGTTGCGCCTTGTAAATCAGCACGCTGCTCAGCAGGGCCCAGACGGGCATGGTGTAGCCAATGATGGCGGTCCGTCCGGACTTGAGCAGGGTCAGGCCAAACACCAGCCCCAGATGCCACAGCACCATGTTGCCCAGGCTGAGTTTGAAGGTGATCCAGCGCTCACCGGGAGGAACGGTCAGGTTCTCTCGTGTGTGCCAGGCATAGGCTCCCAGGCACAAACAACCCAGCACGAAGGTCAGCGCCCGAAAGCTCACGGGCGGGTAATGCGTGACGACGTACTTCATGATGGGGTAGTTCATGCCCCACGACAAGGTCACAATCAAGATCAACAGCAGGTCGGTGCCAGTGATGTTTGGGTGGGGGGAGTTCGTCATGCGCCGTGTCACAAAAGAAAATTGCCGTGCCGAATGTTGTCCATCATGGCGTGCGTTGTAGGAGGCAGGATATGACGGAAATCTGCCCACGCGCAATGCATACTGTCCGACGCGTGACCTGTTATGGATAACGCTGGCGACAAAGGTCAAAGAAAAAGGGGTTACGCATGTGCGTAACCCCTTTGATGTTTGGCTCCCCGACCTGGGCTCGAACCAGGGACCTACGGATTAACAGTCCGGCGCTCTACCGACTGAGCTATCGGGGATCAAGACTTAGATTGTAACGCAATTTTCAGTGTTTTTTCCAGTCACGCATGATTTTCTGCAATCGCGCAGCCGCAGCTTCGGGGTCGGTGGCACCCGTGATGGCCCGCACGACGGCAATCGAACCCACGCCGCTTTGCAAGACCTGCGGGATGCGGCTTTCATCGATGCCGCCAATGCCCACCAGCGAATGGTGTTTCATGAGGGCTGCATAAGCATTCAAGCGGCCTGTGCCCTGGGGCGCTGTGGCCATGCGCTTGAGCGTGGTCGGGTAGACGGCGCCCAGCGCCAGGTAACTCGGACTGGCCGCATCGGCCTTGAGCATTTCGGCGTAGCCGTGGGTGCTCAGTCCCAGGCGCAAGCCGGCGGCGCGCAGGGTTTCCAGTGGCGCTTCGGCCATATCCTCCTGGCCGAGGTGTACGCCGTAGGCGCCAGCAGCAATCGCTTGTTGCCAATGGTCGTTGATGAACAGCAAGCTGTTGCTGCCCTCCACAGCGCGCACGGCAGCTTGAACCTCGCGCGCAATCGCCGATGGGTCATCTGACTTGAAGCGCAATTGCAGGGTGGGCACGCCGGCATCGGCCATGCGTTGGACCCAGGCCGCATCGGGCAGGACGGCATACAAACCCAGGGCCTGGGAACAAGCTGGAAATGCGTGGGTGCGAGGCAGTGGTGCGATGCCAAAGTCTTCAGGAGTGTCGGGCCAGTGATCTGGATCAAACCCCTGGAGGCGATCGGTCTGAGCCTGCCAGGCGCGCGCGATGCAGGTGGCATCGTGCGGCAAAAAGCCCAGTGTGGCGCAGGCGCGCATGACGGCGTTTTTCCAGACCGGTTGTGTGCTGTCTTCTGCTGGCAAAGGCAGGCTGTCACCCGCCTGCAAGGCGGCATGGCGCTGGATCAGGTGTTGGGAGAGGGTGTGTGTATCGGTCATGGGATGTCAGCTCTGGTGCCAGAACGGTGTGCCCAGCACGGGGGTGCTGGGCTGGGCATGGTCTTGGGCCTGCATGGCGCCTGCCTGGTAGGCCGCCCGGCCTGCGCGCACGGCATCGGCAAAAGCGACAGCCATGGCCACCGGGTCCTGTGCCAATGCCACAGCCGTGTTGAGCAGCACGCCGTCATAACCCCACTCCATGACCTGGCAGGCATGCGATGGCAAGCCCAGGCCCGCATCGACGATCATGGGCACCTGAAGGCGCTCACGCAGGGTGCGCAAGGCGTAGGGATTGACGGGGCCTTTGCCGGTACCGATGGGTGCGGCCCACGGCATGACAGCCTGACAGCCCACATCGACCAGCTTCTGGCAGAGCACCAGGTCATCGGTGCAATAAGGCAGAACCTTGAACCCGGACTGAATCAGTTGATGCGCCGCTTGTGGCAGGTTCAGCGTGTCGGGCTGCAAGGTGTAGTCGTCACCAATCAGTTCCAGTTTGATCCAGTCGGTTTCAAACACCTCGCGGGCCATTTCCGCGGTGGTGATGGCTTCTTGCAAACTGTGACAACCCGCAGTGTTGGGCAGCACAGGCACCTTGGCCTCGCGCAGCAGATTCCAGAAGCTTTGCGAGGTCTCACCGCTGGCCGTCTGGCGACGCAGCGAGGCCGTGAGCATGGCGGGTTGCGCGCGGGTGATGGCGGTGGTCAGCACGCTGGGTGAGGGATAACGCGATGTGCCCAGCAACAACCGGCTGGCAAAGCGCTCACCATACAAAATCAAATCATCGTTCATGGGTCAACCTCCGGTGATCGGCGCGATCAGTTCTATGCGGTCCCCGTCATTCAGGACATGTTCGCCATAACGGGATCGGGGGACAAATTGCAAGTTCACCGCCGCCGCAAACGGGGGTTGGATGCCGATGTGCATCACGGCATGGGCCAGGGTCGCGGGGGCGGTGAGGGTGTGCGGTGCCTGGTTGATCCAGACCTGGACGGTTTTCTGTTCAAGCATGGTGAACTTTCAGGCCCAGGGTTTGGGCCAGGGTCAGTGTGCCGTGCTCGATCCATTCCAGCGTGGCGTCCAGCAGTGCAGGCGCAATCATGAAACCATGCCGGTAGAGGCCATGGAGACCGACCTGATGCTGGCCATGCAAGCTCAGCAAGGGCAGGTTGTCGGGCAGGGTCGGACGCGCTTGTGTGGCAATTTCCATGATGCGTGCTTCGCCAAAACCTGGATGAACCGTGTAGGCTGCACTCAGCAATTCAAGGGTCGAGCGCACGCTCGCAGGGGACAGATCTTCGGTTTCGATTTCGGTCGCACCAATGACGAACACATGGTCCTGCTTGGGCGCAATGTAGATGGGATAGCGAGGGTGAATCAGACGGGTGGGGCGCTGCAGCGTGACATCCGGGGCGTGCAAACGAACCACCTCTCCGCGCACCCCGCGCAAAGCCGGCAGCTCGGGGCGAGTGCCCAGGCCTCTGCAGTCGAACACCCACCGGGGTTGTCCTGGCTGACCGGCTTGAAAATCTTGCGGCCTGCGTGGTGCATGCCAGTGCAACTGAACGCTGGCGTGCGCTGACAGGTCGGTCAGCAAGGCTTGCAGCAACTGACGGTTGTCCAGCTGACCTTCGCCTGGCAAATACAGGCCATGTTGAAAGCGGTTTTCAAGGGCTGGCTCCAGATGCCGCAGCAAGTCACCCTGTGTGGCCTGCAATGCAGGCAGCTTGGGATGTTCCCGTTGCGTGCGCTGCAACAACTGCTCAAAGCGATGGGCCTCGGTGGCGTCCTGGCGGTGCCAGAGAATCAAGGTGCCGTTCTGCTGGAAAAAAACCTCCGAGGATAATTCCTTCAGCAATTCCTGCCACCGCGTGAGTGCGTGCAATCCCATGCGAACCACGGGTGCTTCGGTGATGGCCGACTCCGCCAGCGGTGCCAGCATGGCTGCGGCCACGCGTGCGGCGGCACCTTGCGCATCAGCACCTTGCGCGTCATACACATCCACACGATGCCCGCGACGGGCCAGGGTATGTGCCAGCAGGCGGCCCATCAGGCCGGCGCCCAGCACCACACTCCAGGGTTGAGACTGGCTCATGCGCGCATATCCTTTCTTTGCGCATAATTCGCAACATGCAAAAACCATCCATGCCCCATCGTTACGCACGCGTGCTCACCATTGCTGGCTCGGACAGCGGTGGCGGCGCGGGCATTCAGGCCGACCTCAAAACCATTGCCGCTCTGGGTGGCTACGGCATGACGGCCATCACCGCGCTGACGGCGCAAAACACACAGGGTGTGCAGGGCATTCACCCGGTGCCTGCGGCGTTTTTGAAAGCACAGATTCAATCGGTGATGGATGACATTGGCGTGGATGCCATCAAGGTCGGCATGCTGCATGCGCCGGGCATCGTCGAGGTGGTGTGTTGGGCGATCGATCATTACCAGCCCCGGCATGTGGTGCTCGATCCGGTCATGGTGGCGACCAGCGGTGACCGATTGATCGCCGAGGAAACCGTGGCCTCGCTGGTGAGCGATTTGTTTCCACGAGCCACCCTGATCACCCCGAACCTGGACGAGGCGGCCTTGCTCTTGGGACAGCCGTTGCAACATGTGGACCAGCTGGCTCATGCTGCGCAAGGCTTGCTGGATCTGGGCGCGCGGGCGGTGCTGCTCAAGGGCGGTCACCTTGCAGGTGACGATGTGGTTGATGTGCTGCTGGCGAGCGGGCAACCCATTGCGCGCTTTGCCTCGCGGCGCATCAACAGCCACAACGTGCATGGCACGGGCTGTACTTTGTCCTCGGCCATTGCCGTCGGACTGGCCCAGGGTTTGCCTTTGTCTGAGGCGGTGGCACAGGCCCGCAGCTTCATTCTGCAAGCGATCGAGAAAGGGGCTTCGGTCCGCACAGGGCAGGGCCATGGCCCCTTGAACCACGGTCATCACCCCATTGCCACGATGTTGCTGCCAGCCTGACACACCACTCCTTGTTGCTCACAATGTCGGCACACTGCACAAGAAGCCCGATCGGCATCGGCTGATCTGCTTCCCTGCGCGAGCATTACCTCTATCAGGTTCAAAGGGACTTTCTCAGCTCAGCCTCATGGCCGGGCACCCCTAGCGACTTGCCTTTGGGCAAGTGACGGACATTATCGCATCAGACCCCGAGCCGCTGGTGCAATCGGGGTGACGCTGTGGTGTATTCGAACGGGATTTTCTCGCCAGGGCGCAGGTAAGCGGCCGCGGCATAGGCTGCCAGCGTGGCCTCGTGAAAGCCGCTCAGAATCAGCTTGCGTTTGCCCGGATAGCTGTTGATGTCGCCCACGGCAAAGATGCCGGGCTCCGAGGTTGCAAAGCGCTCGGTGTCCACGCTCAGCTGTTTCTTCGACATGGCCAGCCCCCATTGGGTCAGAGGTCCCAGCTGAGGACTCAGACCCAGCAGGATCACCAGGGTGTCGCATGGCAACGATGTGATGGCACCCTCGGGTGTGGCAACGGTCAGCGCCTGAAGGCGTTGCGCGTGGTCCGTCAGACCGGTGACCTGGCCGATCATGAAAGCCACTTGCCCCTCGGCTTGCAGCGCGCGCAGTTGGGCTTGCAATTCAGCTGACGCATCCAGCGCGGTGCGTCGATGCAGAAGTGTGATGCGCGCAGGGCGGTCTGGCGCGTCCCGCTGTGCCAGCGCAATGACGGTTTGCAGGGCATCGTCATCGCCCCCCACCACCACCACGCTTTGTTGCCCCAGTTCAGGCAAGGCATGGGATTGATGGAAAACCTGGCGACCTTCCCAGGCCTGCAAGCCTTCGATGCTCAGGCTGCGGGGCAGGAAGGCACCAACACCCGCAGCAATGAACAGGGTTCGGGTAACGAATTGGCTTGCGCTGGTGGTTTGCACCTGCAGGCGCTGATCTGGCAAGCGGGTGACGCTCACCACTTGCTGTCCCAGATGGTAGGTGGGGGCAAAGGGCTGGATTTGAGTTTGCAGGCGCTCGGTCAGTTCACGGCCCGTGCAGCGCGGCAGCCCTGGAATGTCATAAATGGGTTTGTCGGCATACAGTGTCATGCACTGACCGCCCACATGAGGCAGCACATCCACCACATGCGCATGGGTGCCCAACAGGCCCAGTTCGAACACTTGAAACAGGCCGACAGGACCGGCGCCGATGATCAGCGCATCGGTTTCAATGGGGACGGCGTGATCGGCCACGTGGATGCCGCCATCGCGGGTGTTGTTCAGCGAAGCAACTCGGAGAGCTTGCCCGTCTTGTCTTTCCAGGCATCGGCGTCGGGCAAGGGGGACTTGCGCTTGGTGATGCTGGGCCAGCCGATCTGGGAGAGTTCGGCGTTGAGGGCCGTCATGTGTTCCTGACCGGCAGGCACGTCTTCCTCGGCATAAATCGCATTGACTGGACATTCGGGAATGCACACGGCGCAATCGATGCATTCATCGGGATCGATGGTCAGGAAATTCGGACCTTCGCGGAAGCAATCCACGGGACAAACGTCCACACAGTCGGTGTATTTGCAGCGGATGCAGGCTTCGGTGACAACGTGAGTCATGGTGTGTAGATAAAAGCGAGCCGTCAAAAAAGGCCGAAGCGACTATTTTATCCGGTTCTCTGTATTGACGCGTCTCAAGCGTTGAGCAAAGCTGCTGCACTGGTCTTGTGGCTGGCGGTATCCACCAGGATCAGGGCGCCCAATGCACGCGACACCCGATAGGGCAAGGTCAGCAGCGGTTCTTGCAGGGTCAGCGTGACATGGCCGATGGCATTGGGTTCGAGCTGTGTCGCTTCCTCATGGGCCAACGTGTTGACGTTCAGGCGATGCGTCACACGTTGCACGCGGGCTTTGACCCAGCGATGGCCATGCAGCGCCCAGTAAACGCGTCCGGCCACCAGGGGCTCATCGTCCATCCAGGCCAGCGTGGTGTGCAGTTCGCGTTGGGGCGACAAGGCGCTTTCTTCCGCCACCAGCCAGTCGCCACGCGACACATCGACCTCTCGGTCCAGGACCAGGCCAGCGCTGTGCCCCGACAAGCCATGGGCTTGCTGCCGGGTTGCATTGAGGACGCGCGCCACCACCGCTGTCTGTCCGCTGGGGAAGACTTTGACTTTTTGTCCCGGTGCAACCTGACCGGTGGCCACACGCCCCCAGAACACGCGACGACCCTGGGTGGTATCGGCTGAGTCATGGAACTTTTCCACCCATTGCACGGGAAATGAGAAGCTCAGATCGGGTTCGGCAGGCAGGGTGGGCAATTGCTCCAGCACGCGCAACAGACTCGGACCGTTGTAGCCGCACCAGTCGGCATGGCCGTCCACCACGTTCCAGCCTTGGAGAGCGGACACGGGCACGGTGGCCGTGACGTGAATGCCGGCAGCCTGGGCGAACGTGGCCAGCGCCTGTGCAATGTGCTGATAGGCCAGCCTGGCGTCAGCCACGGCGTCCAGCTTGTTGATGGCGAAGACCATCGAGGGAACACGCAGCAGATGCGCCAGCAGGCTGTGGCGTCGGGTTTGCGGGAGCAGCGCCAGTGCCGGGTTTTGCCAATCCAGTTTGGTGGCGTCCACCAGCACCACGGCTGCATCGGCACTGGACGCGGCCGTCACCATGTTGCGGGTGTATTGCTCATGGCCAGGCGCATCCCCGATGATGAACTTGCGTTGCGCCGTTGAAAAATAACGGTAGGCCACATCGATGGTGATGCCTTGCTCGCGCTCGGCGCTCAGGCCATCGGTCAGCAGGGCCAGGTCTGTTTCTCCCTGGCGTTGCACGCCAGCCAGATGGTCTTGCAGCACGGCTTTGGTGTCGACCAGCAGTCGGCCAATCAGGGTGCTCTTGCCGTCGTCGACCGAGCCGCAGGTGATGAATCGGAGGGCGCTGTTCATCAGAAGTAACCGTCTTTCTTGCGTTTTTCCATGGATGCCTCGGAGGTTTGGTCATCCATGCGTGTGGCGCCGCGCTCACTGACCTCGGCTGCCAGGGTTTCAATCACGATGGCCTCCGGTGTGGCCGCGTCGCTGGGCACCGGGCAGGTGCAGGTGATGTCGCCCACCGTGCGAAAGCGCACCTGGCGATGGACCACTTGCTCACCGTCACGGACCGGCGTCAGTGGTGTGATCGGGACGAGCAAACCTTTGCGCTCGACCACGGCACGACTGTGGCTGTAATAGATGGACGGCAGGGCGATATTCTCGCGTGCAATGTATTGCCACACATCCAGTTCGGTCCAGTTGGAGATCGGGAAGACGCGAAAATGCTCGCCGGGATGCAGCCGGGTGTTGAACAGCGTCCACAGTTCGGGGCGCTGGGCTTTGGGCTGCCATTGGCCGAAGCTGTCGCGGTGCGAAAAGATGCGCTCTTTGGCGCGCGCCTTTTCTTCGTCGCGTCGGGCGCCGCCGATCAATGCGTCGAAACGGAATTCCTCGATGGCCTCCAGCAAGGTCACCGATTGATGCACATTGCGAGACTCACCGGGATGTGCAAGACGGACTGTGCCGCGCTTCATCGAGTCTTCGACGCTGCGCACAATGAGCTCTGCGCCCAGTTCTTTCGCACGCTGGTCACGGAAGTCGGTGACCTCGGAAAAGTTGTGACCCGTGTCGATCATCAGCAAAGGGTAGGGGATGCGTCCTGCGCCAAAGGCTTTCTCGGCGCACTTGAGCATCACCAGCGAATCCTTGCCGCCGGAGAACAGCAGCGTGGGCCGCTCGAACGCGGCGGCGACCTCGCGCAGGATGAAAATGGTTTCTTCTTCCAGCGCATCCAGATGGCTGTTGCTGAGCTGGCGGACCAGCCCGGGTTCGGCGCGTGCGTTCATGCGTTGGCCTCTTTCTTCGTTTCGGATGTCACATGCAGGCCGCATTCCTTGGCAGCCTCGTCTTCCCACCACCAGCGGCCAGCGCGAAAGTCTTCGCCCAGGCTGATGGCGCGCGTGCAGGGGGCGCAACCAATGCTGGGAAAGAAGTCGTCGTGCAACGGGTTGTAGTCCACACGCTGGGTGGCGATGTAGTGCCACACATCGCCCCAGGTCCAATTGGCCAGTGGGTTGAATTTGGTCAGGCCTTTGCTGGTTTGCTCGCTGGTGTCGATGAGGTCCACCGCGGCACGCGCACTCGATTGCGCGCGACGCAGACCGGTGATCCAGGCCTTTTGCCCTTGCAGGGCGAGGGCCAGGGGCGCCATCTTGCGAATGTCGCAACAGGCCTTGCGCAAAGCCATGCTGCGGTAGATGGCGTCCTGGCCTTCGGTGCGCACAAAATGGATCACCTGTGCGAGCTGTGGGCGATAAACCTCGATCGGTGCGCGCGATGTGGCTTGCGTGCGCTCCAGCAAGGCCAGTGTTTCGCTGTGCAGCGCGCCGGTGTCCAGCACGAAGATCGGCACATCGAGTTGCAACTGATTGATCAGATGGGTGATCACCACATCTTCTGCGCCCAGGCTGGACGCCTGCTTCAGCGGGCGATGGCTGGCCGCGGCCTGCTGCAACAGGTCCTGCGCTTGGCGCAGATGTGCTGCATAGTCGGCGCTGGGCTGCGCCAGGCGCTCGGTGGCGCGCTGGTTCGCCTGCAAGGAAGAGGTGATGGCCATGTTTTCAGGCAGCCCGGGCAAACAAGGGGGCCGGTGTCACGGCATCGCCCTGGTAGAACGCAGGGTAATGCTGAAGCAGTTTCTGACCATGCGCCAGATTCTGGTCGGCACGCAGCACCACGCTGGAAAACCCCGAGCGCTGCATTTGTGCCAGCTGATCGATCAGCACATCGCCAGTGGCGCGCAGGTCTCCCTGAAAGCCACAGCGCCGGCGCAACATGAAGGCCTGGCTGTAGGCGCGGCCGTCGGTGAATTTGGGAAATACCAGTTCAATGCGCTCCACGCCTTGCAGCGAGACAGTCAGGGGGTCAACGTCGTTGGCGAGTTGAAGCACGTGAGTCGTGTCGGTGACGAGGTTGTTGGCGGACAAAATTTGCATGAGAGGACTCCTTGCGCTCAAGCCAGTTGGCGGGTGATCTGGCGGGCGCTGTTGGCAGCGGTCTTGAAACTGTCGAAGCCGACGCGGTGCAGCGTTTGCTGGAAGGTCTCGCCGCTGGCGCGCTGGGCCACATAGGTGTCAAGCACGGCTTCCACCACGCCCACCACTTCGGCTGCCGCGAACGAGGGGCCCACCACTTTGCCGGCTTTGGCGGGGCCACTGAGCGCCGAGCCATCTGCGCCGCCCAGGGTAACCTGGTACCACTCCTGGCCATCCTTGTCGACACCCAGAATGCCAATGTGGCCACTGTGGTGGTGGCCGCAGGAATTGATGCAGCCGCTGATGTGCAGGTCAATTTCGCCCAGATCGTTGAGTTCGTCCAGGTCCTGGTAACGCTCGGTGATGGCGGCCGCGATCGGCAGCGAACGGGCATTGGCCAGCGCACAGTAGTCGCCGCCAGGGCAGGCGATCATGTCGGTGAGCAGTCGGATGTTGGGGCGTGCCAGGCCCACCTTGCGGGCCTCGCGCCACAGCTCGGGCAGCTGATCGCAACGTACCCATGGCAACAGCAGGTTCTGGTCATGGGTGACGCGCAATTCGCCGGCCGAGAATTTATCGGCCAGCGCGGCGGCTTGCTCGAGTTGCTCGGCGGTTGCATCGCCCGGTGCTTGGCCCAGGCGCTTGAACGACAGCGTCACCGCGCGCAGATCCGGATTTTTGTGAGGCGCCACGTTTTGTGTCAGCCAGCGGCCAAACTCCATGTCGTCCTCGGCAGCGGCCCTCAAAATGCGCGCAATTTTCTGCTCGGCATCACTTCGGTTGCAATCCAGCGCAGGGGGGACAAAGGACGCTTGCACGCGTGCCAGCTCTTGTTCGGTGATGGTGTGCGGCGCGCCATCCTGCGTCAGAATGCGCTGGTACTCGGCTTCCACTTCGTCGATATAGCGCTGGCCTTCTGCTTTCACCAGAATCTTGATGCGGGCTTTGTAAATATTGTCACGGCGCCCCCAGCGGTTGTAGACCCGCACGACCGCCTCAAGGTAATTCAGGATTTGGTGCCAGGGGAGGAAATCGCGAATCTGCGTGCCCGTGATCGGGGTGCGCCCCATGCCACCGCCCACCAGCACACGAAAACCCAGCGCGCCCTCGGCGTTGCGCAACAGGTACAGGCCCACGTCATGCCATGCTGTGGCAGCGCGGTCTTCGCTGGCGCCCGTGATGGCAATCTTGAACTTGCGCGGCAGGAATGCAAACTCGGGGTGCAACGTGCTCCACTGGCGCATGATTTCGCCAAAGGGGCGCGGATCGGCAACTTCATCCACGGCAATGCCGGCGCGCTCGTCACTGGTGATGTTGCGAATGCAGTTGCCACTGGTCTGAATGCCGTGCAGATGGACACTGGCCAGCAGGTCCATGACATCGGCGCTTTTTTCCAGGGGAATCCAGTTGAACTGCACGTTCTGGCGCGTTGTGAAGTGAGCATAGCCCCAGGTCAGCGCGGGCGCAGCGATGCCACCGATCTTGTCCTGTGTGGCCTGAGCCTGCGCGAACAGGTCAGGCGAGGGCTGGTCGTACTCGCGCGCAATTTGCGCCAGCACGCGCAACTGTGCCGCCGAAATTTCACCGTAAGGCACGGCCACGCGCAGCATGGGCGCGTAGCGCTGGACGTACCAGCCATTTTGCAAACGCAGGGGACGAAATTCCTCGTCGCTGAGCGAGCCTGCCAGATTGCGCTCCAGCTGGTCACGGTATTGTGCAGCGCGCGCGCGCACGAACTGACGGTCAAAGTCGGTGTATTGGTACATGCTTAAATCAAAACCAGTTTGCTGCCAGCCCAGGCCAGCAGAACAGAGAGGATGGAGCGAATCACGCGTTCGGGCGTGTGGCTCACCAGGCGAGAGCCCAGCCAAATGCCGGGCAATGAACCGGCCAGGAGTTTAGCCAAAAGCGGCCAGTCGACGGAGCCCAGGCTCGCATGTCCGAGTCCTGCGACCAGGGTTAGAGGCACGGCATAAGCAATGTCGCTGGCAATGATGCGTGGCAACGGCAACAGCGGGTAAAGGATCAGCAGAACGGTGACGCCGATGGCGCCGGCCCCCACGGAGGTGACGGTGACCAAGGTGCCAATGAGGGCGCCAAAAAGGATGGGCAGGGCCGGGTGGCGGGCTTGTGTGGCCTGGGCCACATCTTCGTCCCGCAACACCCTTGGCGCTTGCTTGCCACGCAATGCCTTGTAAAACATGGCTGCGGCTGTCAGGAGCAGGGCCAACCCCAGCGTGAAGGTCATCACTTGCTGAACGTTTTGACTGGAAGGGCCGGCCTCATGCAGGACCCACAAGGTCATGAGTGCCGCGGGCAGGCTTCCGGCCGAAAGTGTCAACACCACGCGCCAGGGAATCAGTTTCTGTCGCGCCAGGCTGAAGGTGCCGCCCAACTTGGTGCCGGCTGCGAAGAGCAGGTCGGTGCCGACGGCCAGGTAGGGCTTGACCCCGAAAAAGAAAATCAGGATGGGCGTCATCAACGATCCGCCACCCACACCCGTCAAACCGACGATGAGGCCCACAAAAAACCCCGCAAATACGAAACCAAAGTCCTGCATGGCGTGGACTTTAGGAGAACCGCATATAAAACCAAACTATTTTTTAGTTCTAGATTTATAACCAGAAGAAATAAAGCGGGCAAAGCGCTCGGCAGCGAGGGCTTTGGCATGGCGACGGGGCAGGGGGCAGGGGTCGCCATGGAGTTGGCTGGCCAGCAATTCGCCGCACAACACGCCCAGGGTCAGGCCACGCGCGCCCATGGCCGTCACCAGATTCAGCCCTGGCCATTGCGTGGGGTTCAGCGGCCCCACCATGGGCAGGCGATCTGGCACCGTACAACGCACGGACGACCAGCCATTCAGAGTCTGTTTCCCCTGCCAGGCGGGTTCCAGGTCTTCGCGCAAGGCCGGCAACAAAGCCTGCAGGCGTTCGCGGTTCTCCGCGTGGTCTTGAGGCAAGAGGCCAGGTTGGTCGCGCTCGCGGTCAAAGGTGGAGCCGGCAAACCAGGCGGGTCCCTGGTCTGTCGGAATGGGGGCGATGAAGCTGCCATGGCCGTTGACTGGGCACGGGGGCCAGTGGGATGGCAAGGGGCTGGGGCATAGGCCCCAGGAGAGTTGGCCGCGAATGGCTTGAACTGGCAAGTCAACACCCGACAGCGAAGCCTTCAACAGTTCTGCTGTCGCGGGCCCCATGGCCAGCACAATTTGCGGAAAACGGCCCAGGGACTCCGACTGGGCATTCCACAATGCCCAATCCCCGTCGGGTGCCTGCTCAAGCCGGGCAATGGTCTGATGTGTTTTCAGGTGGATCAGAGGGTGATCGAGCAGGGCGCTGACCAGTCGGGCAGGCTTGAGCCAGGCCGCTTGCAGGTGCTGGAAGACCCTGTGATCACCTTGCGACTCGGCCTCGATGGACCAGTGCCCACGCCAGTCGGCCGCATCCGCTGGCAAGCCGCCCTGGCGGGTTTTACCGGGCAGGCGATGTTCCTGCACCCCACTGAGTGACCAGTCTTCACCGGGGCGCAACAAGGTTCGTGCGCGCGCCAGGACCAGGCGTATCCCGGCCCGGCTCATCTGCGAGAGGGGGGCATCATCGGGCGAGGTATGGGGCGCAACCAGGCCCACCGGCAAACCGGAGGCACCGGCGGCGGGATGGTCAGCCCGCTCCAGCACAGTGACTTGCCAGCCACGTTCCGCCAGCGCCCGGGCCGTGGCAGCGCCAGCCAGGCCGGCACCCAGCACCGCGCAGCGGCGCTGACTGTCGCTCAGGCGTGGCGCGGCTGCGGGCAGCCAGTGGGGCTGGTAAAGGGCGGTCAGGGCATGACGCTTGGGCGGCAGCCCCTTGACTTTGTGAACCTCGAAGCCCAACTGGCTCAGCGCATCTTTCACAGGGCGGGCGACACACCAGGACGCCAGGCGTGCCCCCCGTTGGCAGCAGCGTGAAACAGACTTCAGGGTGTCGAGTGACCACATGTCGGGGTTTCGCTCGGGGTCAAAGCCGTCCAGGTAGACGCTCTGGGCCTGGAGGCTCAGTTCTTTCAGCCATTGGGTGGCATCCCCGATGGCCAGCGTCAGCCGCACTTGCCCATCCTCCAGGCTCAGCGTGTGCAGGCCAGGTGTCAGGCCCCACCAGGCTTTGCACAGGTTTTTTGCCAGCGGGTGAAGTTCAGGCCAGGCACGCGCGCTTAGAACCAGGTCTTGCGCGCAGACCGGGTCGAGTTCCAGCGCCACGTAATGCAAGCGACGTGGGCGATGGGGATCGTCTTGCCAGGCTTTCCAGGTGGCCAGAAAGTTCAGGCCCAGGCCAAAACCGGTCTCCAGCACCGTCCATTCCGCTGCGTCATGCCACAGCGGCTTGGGGCCCCATAAGCCACAGCCGGCGAGGAACACATGGCGCGACTGTGCCAGACCACCCAGGCCATCGGCCCCGCGACTGCGGTAGATGTCGTTGAAGCGCGTGCTGCGAGGGGTGCCATCGTCCTCCCAGACGACGGGACCATTCATGGGTGTCAGGCCGCAGGCGGCACGAAGCCCTGGGCCACGTCGGCGCCTTCGCCGAAGAAATGCTTTTCCATCTGGCGTGCCAGATACTGACGGGCGCGCAGATCGGCCAGGTTGAGGCGGTTTTCGTTGACCAGCATGGTTTGCTGACTCAGCCAGGCGGCCCAGGCTTCCTTGCTGACGTTTTCCCAGATGCGCTTGCCCAGCTCACCAGGATAAGGGGGGAAGTCCAGACCTTCGGCTTCCTTGCCGAGTTTGATGCATTGGACAGTGCGTGCCATGAAAAATTCCTTCAGATTCAATGCCCAGACTTTAACAAGCTTTCAAGGGCTTCACATTCCGGCGCTAGACTTCCTCATGGACATCAGGGAGTTATCGTCATGCGCGCAATTCAATGCTTGAGCACCAGACCCGATGGGGTGTTGCGAGGGATCGCCCTGGCGTGCCTGGCGCTGCTGGCCGAGGGCCTGTTTCTTCAGCATGTGGTGGGCCTGGAGCCTTGCCCCATGTGCATCGTGCAACGTTATGCCCTGGTCCTGGTGGCCGCCTGTGCTTTCCTGGGAGGGCTGTGCCGTGGATGGGGCGCACGTTTGTGGTGGACCGTGTTCATGGTCCTGGCGGCCATTGGCGGGGCCTATGTGGCAGCCCGTCAATCCTGGCTGCAATGGCATCCGCCAGAAATTCAAACCTGCGGGCGTGACTTCTACGGCATGATCGAGACGTTTCCGCTGCAACGTGCCATCCCCATGATTTTTCGAGGCAGCGGCGACTGCACCAAGGTGGACTGGACGTTTCTGGGCGGCTCGATCGCCAACTGGTCGTTTATCGCTTTTGGGCTGCTGGCGCTGATCGGGACAGGCTTGCTGGTCGTGGGGCTGCGTCAGCGCCGCCTCAGCCGAGCTTTTTGACCAGCACCTTGCTGGCGCGGTTCCAGTTATAGGCGCGTTTGCGATCTTCGGGCAACCAGTCCGGGTCAACCGGGACAAAGCCGCGCTTGATGAACCAGTGCATGGTTCGGGTGGTCAACACGAAAATGCTGTCCAGCCCTTTGCTGCGCGCACGCTGTTCAATGCGCTTGAGCACTTTCTCGCCATCGCCCTGGCCTTGTGACTGCGGCGAGACGGTCAATGCAGCCATTTCACCCGTCCGTTTTTCCGGATAGGCGTGCAAAGCGGCGCAGGCGAAGATCACACCGTCGTGCTCGATGACGGTGTATTGCTCCACATCGCGCTCAATTTCAGTGCGGTCGCGCTTGACCAGGGTGCCATCGTTCTCGAAGGGCTCAATCAACTGAAGGATGCCACCCACATCCTCATGGGTGGCCTCGCGCAGGCTTTCCAGCTTCTCATCGACCACCATGGTGCCAATGCCATCGTGCATGTAGACCTCGAGCAACAAGGCGCCGTCGACGGCAAACGGAAGGATGTGGCTGCGCTCGACGCCCGATGTGCAGGCCTTGACACAATGCTGGAGGTAAAAACCGATGTCCGAGGGCTCATTGGCCGAGGGCAGACTGGCCAGCAGTTTCTCTGCGGCATCCAGGGGCAATTCGGTATCGATCGGGTTGTCGTCGCCTTCGGGTTCGCCAGGACGGATGCGGATGCCTGGGACCTCGGTCACGAACAAGAGTTTGTCGGCTTGCAATGCCGTGGCAACCGAAGTGGCCACTTCTTCCATCGTCAGATTGAAGGCTTCACCCGTGGGCGAAAAGCCAAATGGCGACAACAGGACCATGGAGCCCGATTGCAGGGTCTGGGTGATACCGGCCACATCGACCTTGCGGACCAGACCCGAATGTTGAAAGTCCACGCCATCGACAATGCCCACAGGACGGGCGGTGATGAAATTGCCTGAGATCACGCGCACTGTGGCGCCTGCCATGGGGGTGTTGGGCAAGCCCTGGCTGAAGGCGGCCTCGATTTCATAGCGCAGCTGGCCTGCCGCTTCCTGTGCACAATCGAGTGAAATTTCATCGGTGATGCGCATGCCGTGCGAGTAGCGGGGCGTGTGGCCTTTGGCCTTGAGCTGTTCGTTCACCTGCGGGCGAAAACCATGCACCAGCACCACTTTCACGCCCATGCTCTGGATCAGCGCCAGATCCTGCGCCAGATTGGGCAGCTTGCCTGCGGCAATGGCTTCACCTGCAATGCCCACGACAAAAGTCTTGCCCCGATGCATATGGATGTAGGGCGCCACAGACCGAAACCAGGGGACAAAAGTGAAATTGAAGACTGCAGACATGGAATGACGAAGCCGGCGGGGATAATCCAGGATTGTCCACCATGTTGCCCCTTGTTTTGACCGCCGCCACCCCATTGCAGATTGAATTTCCCGAAGGCCTGCCGGTTTCGGCTCGGCGTGACGAGTTGATGGCGGCCATTCGCGACCACCAGGTCGTGATCGTCTGTGGCGAGACCGGTTCGGGTAAAACCACCCAGCTCCCTAAAATGGCCCTGGCGCTGGGACGTGGGCGAGTGAACGCAGGCCCCTCCGAACGGGGACGCCTGATTGGCCACACCCAGCCGCGTCGCATTGCGGCCACATCGGTGGCCAAACGCATTGCCGAGGAGCTGAAGACGCCGCTGGGTGAGGTGGTTGGTTACAAGGTGCGCTTCAATGACCGCCTGAGCAAGACGGCATCGGTGAAGCTGATGACCGATGGCATTTTGTTGGCCGAGACGCAAAGCGACCCTTTGCTACAGGCCTATGACACGCTGATCATCGACGAGGCCCACGAGCGCAGTTTGAACATCGATTTCCTGCTGGGGTATCTGCGGCAAATCCTGCCGCGTCGCCCAGACCTGAAAATCATCGTCACCTCGGCCACGATTGATGCTGACCGCTTTGCGCAGCACTTTGCCTCGGTTCGGGGTCCTGCGCCTGTGCTGACCGTTTCCGGTCGGACATTCCCTGTGGAGTTGCGCTGGCGCCCGTTTGAAGAGAGCCGGGACCACGGCCTGGAGGATGCCATTGCAGAAGCGGTCGATGAGCTGTGGCGTGACCCTCGGCAACAAGGTGACATTCTGGTGTTCTTGCCGGGCGAGCGCGAAATCCGCGAGGCGGCGGACCATTTGCGACATCACCTTGGGCATCAGCCTGCGACGCGTGGTGCCGAGGTCCTGCCGTTGTTCGCGAGGTTGTCACAGGCCGAGCAGGACCGGGTGTTCGAGCCACACCATGGCCGACGGATTGTGTTGTCCACCAACGTGGCCGAAACCTCACTGACGGTACCGGGCATCCGTTATGTGATCGATACCGGAACCGCCCGCGTCAAGCGCTACAGTTTTCGCAGCAAGGTTGAGCAATTGCTGGTGGAGCCGATCAGCCAGGCCGCGGCCAATCAGCGCGCTGGCCGTTGCGGCCGGGTCGCCGATGGCATTTGCATCCGGCTGTACGACGAGAAAGACTTTGCTGGCCGGCCACGCTTTACCGACCCTGAAATTTTGCGAAGTTCGCTTGCGGGCGTGATTTTGCGCATGATGTCCCTGCACCTGGGCGATGTCAGCCAGTTTCCATTTCTGGAGGCGCCGAGGCCCAAGGCCATCAGCGACGGTTACCAGTTGCTGGCCGAGTTGGGCGCGGTCAACGACGACCTGGTCCTGACACCCATCGGACGCGAACTCGCACGCCTGCCCCTGGACCCGCGTGTGGGTCGCATGATCCTGGAGGCGCGGCAGCGTCAGGCCCTGGACGAGGTGCTGATCATCGCGTCGGCCTTGAGCGTGCAGGATGTCCGTGATCGTCCGCTGGCGCAACAAACCCAGGCCGATCAGGCGCACGCCAAATTCAAGGATGAAAAAAGCGAGTTCAGTGGCTATCTGAGCTTGTGGCGCTGGATTCACGACAGCCGGGGCGGCGGCGCGTCCACACACCGCCTGTCCAACCGGCAATATGAAGCCTTGCTGCGCCAGAACTTCATCAATCCACGGCGCCTGCGCGAATGGCGCGATGTCCACTCGCAGCTGCACACAGTCATCGCAGAGCATGGCTGGAAATTGAACACCGAGCCCGCCAGTTACGAGGCGCTGCACCTGACCTTGCTGTCTGGCCTGCTGGGCAACATCGGCTATCGGCCTGAAGACGAGGATGTGTACCTGGGCGCGCGAGGTATCAAGTTTTACCGCCACCCTGGCGCCCACCTCAAGAAAAAACCAGGCCGCTGGATCGTGGCCGCCGAGCTGGTCGAGACCACGCGCTTGTTTGGTCGCGGTATTGCCGCCATCGAGCCCAGTTGGCTGGAGCAGGTGGGCGGCCATTTGCTGCGCAAGCAGTTGCTGGACCCGCATTGGGAAAAACGCAAGGCAGAGGTGACCGCTTTTGAACGTGCCACCCTGTATGGCCTGGTGGTCTACAGTGGTCGCCGCGTCTCCTATGCGCGCGCTGATCTGGCTGGCGCGCGCGAGATTTTTATCCGCGAAGCCTTGGTGGAAGGCGAGTGGGAGACCTCGCTGAATTTTCTGACCGCCAACCGCAAACTGGTGCGACAGGTTCAAGAGCTGGAGCACAAGTCACGTCGACAGGATGTGCTGGTGGACGATGCCTTGATCTATGCTTTTTACGACCAGCAATTGCCTCAGGATGTCTGCTCCGGTGCGAGCCTGGAGCGCTGGTACCGGGAAGAGCACAAGCGCCGGGTCGGTGCGGGTGACAAGTCCGAGCCCTTGCTGCTCACACGCGAGGAGCTCATGCGCCATGAGGCCGCAGGCATCACCACCCAGGCTTTTCCGAAAACCCTGCGACTGGGTGGCATCGATTGCAGCGCGCAGTATTTGCATGAGCCTGGGGATGCCCGGGATGGCCTGACCGTCACGGTGCCCCTGTTTGTGCTGAACCAGGTGAGCGAAGAGCGTGCCGAGTGGCTGGTGCCAGGCATGCTCAAAGACAAAATTCAGGCCTTGCTGAAAAGCTTGCCGCAAAAGCCACGTGCGCGATTGGTGCCTTTGCCTGAGAGTGCGCAAAAGATGGCCGAAGCCTTGTCCGTGCCAGAAGCGTTTGGCAGTGGTTCCTTGGTGGATGCGCTGATTCGAACGGTGAAAGCCCAGACGCAGTTGGAAATGAAACGCGCCGACTTCAAGCACGACATGGTGGCGCCACATCTGTTCATGAACTTTCGCATCGTGGACGAGCATGGCCGGCAATTGGGACAGGGGCGCAACCTTGGCGGCCTGAAGGCCGAATGGGGCTCGCAAGCACGGGGGGCATTTCAGGCCCTGGCAGCGCTCAAGCCACGTGCCTCAAGCGCTGCGCCCGACGACTTGCCTGCGCAACCTACTGCTGCCGCACCTTCCGTTCGCCCTGCGGCTCAGGCGCCAACGCTGACAGCGGACGCCAAGTACACCCAGTGGGCGTTTGGGGCCTTGCCGGAATTGCTGGAGATTCGAAAGGGCGGGCAGACCTTGATTGGTTTCCCGGCGCTGATCGACGCAGACGACGGTGTGCGCATCGAGGTCTTTGATGAACCCGAGGTTGCTGCGGCGCGCCATCGGCAGGGCTTGTGTCGTTTGTTCGCACTGCAATTGCGCGATGCGCTGAAATATCTGGAAAAGAACATTCCCGATCTGCAATCCATGAGCATGAACTTCATGCAGGTGGGGGGAACGCGCGACGAATTGATTCGTCAGATTGTGGATGCGGCCCTTGAGCGGGCTTTCCTGATGGCGCCACTGCCCGGCAACGAGGCCGATTTCAAGCAGCGCGTGGAGGAGGGGCGCGGCCGCCTGACCCTGATTGCCCAGGAGGTGGCCCGTCTGGTCGCGATCATCCTGACTGAACATGCCGCCGTGACCCGCAAGCTCAAGGACACGAAAAACCAGCCCGAGGTGGTTCTCGACATCACGGCACAGTTGCAGCGCCTGGTGGACAAACGCTTTGTCACGGAGACTCCCGTCACGCAGATCCAGCATTTGCCGCGGTACCTCAAAGGCATGGTGATGCGCCTGGACAAGCTGCGCAGCGATCCAGCGCGCGATGCCACGCGACGCACGGAATTCAAACCGCTGGAGCAGCGTTACTGGCGCCTCATGGCCGATCGCAAAGGGGTGCAGGATGACCGCACCCGTGAATTCCGCTGGCTGCTGGAAGAGTTGCGCATCAGTCTGTTCGCGCAAGAATTGCGCACGCCGCAACCCGTCAGTGTGAAGCGACTTGAAAAAGCCTGGGCGCTGATCAACCAGTGAAGCCTGGCACTCAGAGCTGGTAGTCTTCGGTGCGCCCGTCCAGTGCCTTGACCAATAATTCGCGGTCCAGTCGGTCACTGAGCATGCTTGCAAAGTCCAGAACGAAGTTGCGCAGGTAACTGCCGCGCTTGAAGGCCACGCGCGCCATGTTCTGGCCGAACAGGCCGCTGCCAGGGCGCACCACCAGATCGGTGTCGCTGTCATCGCGCACGGCCATTTCCGCCACGATGCCCACGCCCATGCCGAGCCGGACATAGGTTTTGATCACATCGGAATCAATGGCTTCCAGCGCAATGCGCGGCGTCAGCTTTTTTTGCGCAAAGGCGTTGTCAATGCGCGTGCGCCCGGTGAAGGAGGGGTGATAAGTCACCAGTGGCCACTGCGCCAGATCCTCCAACGAGATGCGCGCCTGCTGGGTCAACGGGTGTTCGACGGGGAGCACCAGCACGTGTTGCCACTCGTAACACGGCAGGGTGATGAGGTCTGGATAGTTCGACAGCGATTCGGTGGCAATGCCAATTTCGGCCACTTCGTCCAGGACCATGCGCGCCACCTGATCGGGCGCGCCCTGGTGCAGGCTGACGTTGACCTTGGGGAAAGCGCGACGCAGCTGGGCCACGGGCTTGGGCAACACATAGCGGGCCTGGGTGTGGGTGGTGGCAATCGAGAGGGTGCCGCTGTCCTGGGCACTGAATTGCTCACCAATTCGCTTGAGGTTGTTGATTTCCCGCAGAATGACTTCAATGCTCTTCAGAACATGCTGGCCCGGTTCCGTGATGCGTTTCAGGCGCTTGCCATGCCGGGCAAAAATTTCGATTCCCAGTTCACTTTCCAGCTCAATGATGGCCTTGGACACCCCGGGCTGCGAGGTGTGCAGGGCTTTGGCAGCCTCGGTCAGGTTGAGGTTACGCCTTGCGGCTTCCTGGACAAATCTGAATTGGTGAAGGTTCATAACCTGTTTGACATAAAGATTGCCTTCATTATGCCAAATTCGGTTGTTTCAGCGAATTTCCCCCAAGGCCAGTTCGCTCATGCGTTCGATCAGGGCCGGATGTTCGCCAACGGCAGGCAACACTTCCAGGGTCAAATGCGGGTGAAGGCGGCGAAGTGTGGCCAGCAATTCGGGGAGGTCTTCCCGGGCGTGTTTGCCAATGCCCAGAAACATGGGGAGCAATCGCAAGGAAGTGCAACCTTCTTCGCACAATTGGACCACGCAGGTGGGCAGGTCGGGTGCCGTCAACTCGAGGTAGGCGCAACGCACTTGAACATGGGGGGCGCGCGCGCGAATGCGTTCGGCCAAAGTCTGAATGGGGCGATGCCAGAGGGGATCGCGCGAACCGTGTGCGAACAAAACGATGGCTTGCATCAGCGCCTCAAGACCAGCCACCCGAAGGCGCCTAGGGACAAAACCGTGTAAATCATGCCGGGCGCTGCAGCGGCGAGCCAGGGGGCCCATTGCTGCAAGTTGCCGACATAGCCAAAGACGTTGTTGAGCAGGAAGAAGCTGATACCGATCAGCACGCCAACAAACACAAAGGTGGCGATGCTGCCGCTGCGGAAATGCAGATAGGCAAAGGGCAGGGCCAAAACCATCATGACCAGGCAACTGATGGGGTAGAACACTTTTTTCCAGAACTCGATTTTGTACCGGTGTGCGGACTGCGCGTTCTGCTCGAGGTGACGGATGTACTGGAACAAATCGATGGTCCGCATCCTGTCAGGTTTGAGCAGTGCGACATACACCATTTCGGCGCTGATGCCTGTGGGCCAGCGCAGGCTGGGCATCTGAAGCCGTTTGACGGACTCTCGGGCCTGGCCCTGACCCAGAAACTCATCACGCTGAACCTCGGACAGCAGCCATGCCTCATCGTCCTCCGAGAACGTGCCCGATGCTGCCTGGGTCAACGACAGCAGCAGGCCCGAACGATCGAATTCATAAATCCGCACGCCGCTCATGCCCCCTTCCGGGGTCAGCGCCTGCACATTGACAGCTTGTTGCGTGTAGGCCTGACGCTCCTTCAGCCAGGCCCCGGTCTTGCCCACGGTGATTTGCCCCAGGTAACGTGACTTCAGCAACTGGGCCTGTCGATCACAAAAGGGCGAGAGGTAGTCGCCCACCACCAGGGTCAGGATCACAAAGGCCAGCCCCAGCCACAGCAAATGGCGCAGCGCCATGAAAGGCCCCAGCCCGCTGGTCCTCAGGATCGTGAACTCCGAGCTTTGGGCCAGCCGCGCCATCACAAAGATGGTGCCAATCAGCACCGTGATGGGCAGCAATTCATAGATGTGGCTGGGAACCATGAGGACCACATAAGACAATGCATGCGTGATCTGATAGCCCCCTTGAACACCTTTGCCGACCCATTGCAATTCGTCGATGAGGTCAAAGAAAAAGAACAAGCCCAGAAAGCCCAGGGTCACGAATCCGACGGCAGCCAACACCTCGGCATAGATCAGGCGGCGCAGGGTTTTCATGCGTGCGTCATCTCCGAATTTCCTGACCTGGCGCGCCGCTGGGGCCAGCTCAGACGCCAGTCTTTGTGCCGCCCGATCAACAGGCCAAGACTCATGAGGAAGGCGCCGCCGTGCAATCCCAGCATCAAGCCGACAAAACTGACTTTGCCACTGGAAATCCAGTTTTGCCCCAGATTGATCAGGTTGTAATAAAAAATGAAGGTAAACAAAGCCAGCAGCATGTGCCCGCCTTTGGCACCGCGCGGGTTGATGCGCGCCATGGCCAGGGCCATGATGATGAGGTTGAAGGCTGCGAAACCCAGGCCCAGGCGCCATGCCAGCTCGGCAAGATGGGTGCGGGTCGGATTTTTCAGCAGCACCCACGAGTGGGTGGCTTTCGCGGTCAATTCCACGGCATCCAGCGGTTCGGCATTGCTTTGGGACGCGTATTCCCTGAATTCCGTGAGCCTCAATTGGTCGTCATTGTTGGACTGATCCAGCCGCTGCCCAATCGAGAGCATCAGGAAACGATCCCCGCCACGGTCGATGATCTGGCCATTGCGGGCGGTGGTCATGGTTCGGCGGTCTTCGTTTTGCGATGCGATGAAGACATTCTGACCCTGCTGGTCGCCATCCATGTCTTTTTCGATGAAGAAGACCCTTTGCCCGTTGGCCGATTCCTGAAACTGACCAGGGGCCACACGCTCCAGATCGCCGCGCTTTTCAAACCGGTCCTTCAGTTCCTGGGTTTGCTGGTGGGTCCATGGCCAGACCAGCAGGGCCAGCATGAAAATCAGCAGCAAAATCGGCCACGAAAAGCGCAACAGGGGGCGCAAAAAGCTCAGCAGGCCATTGCCACTGGACAACCAGATCACCATTTCACTGTCCCGGTACATCCGCGAGAGCGTGCCAACGGCCGAGATGAAGACGCTCATGGTCAGGATCGTGGGCAAGTGCCCCAGCATGGTGTAGCCCAGCACCAGGCTGACTTCCGAGGGGTTGACGCTGCCACGGGACGCCTGGCCCAGGGTGCGGATCAGCATCATCGTCATCACGATGGTGACGAGCACGACCAGGGTCGCACCGAAAGTGCGAACCAGGTCTTGTCGAAGCGAAGAATGGAATAACATTGTCAGGAACCAAAACCTGAATTATGAACTTCCAACTCAAGTCTTTGACGCTGGCCCAGGCCACAACCCTTTCGACCGATGCCCTGGTGGTGCTTGTGCCCGCCACTTTGCCGCGTGACAGCTCCCCGTTGGGCACCCTGGTGACCCAGGCGGTGCGGGCGGGTGACCTGGACTTGGCCAAGCCAGGCAAGCTGTTGCCCATGTGGCGCGTACCAGGCATCCAGGCGCCGCGCCTGGTGCTGGTTACCCTGGGAGAAGGTCAGCCCAAGCATTGGCGTCAGGCCGTGACTGCTGCCATGGCCAGCCTGAAAGGCACGCAGGTCAAAGACCTGACCCTGGTGTTGCCTTCGGCGCAAGGCAGCCAGATTTCAGCGCTGGCGCTGGCCGTGGCCGATGCCAGCTACGTCTACACAGCCACCAAGCCCAGTGCCGAGGCCTCCAGACTGAAAACCATCACGCTGGGCGTGCCGCAGGTCAAAGCAGCCCAGGAGGCGTTGAACGAAGCCAAGGCCCGTGTGGCAGGGATCACCCTGGCCCGTGAATGGGGCAATCGCCCGGCCAACCATGCCACGCCCGACCACCTGGCCAAGGTGGCGCAATCCCTGACACGCCTGGGCCCCATCCAGTGCGAGGTGCTGGGCCCCAAAGAGGTCAGGCGTCTGGGCATGGGCTCCTTTGAGGCGGTGGCACAGGGTGCGGAAACTTCGTTGCGCTTCATTGTTCTGCGTTACCAGGGGGCGGCCAAAACGGTTGCGCCCACGGTGCTGGTGGGCAAGGGCATCACTTTTGACACAGGGGGCATTTCCCTCAAGCCTGGCGCAGGCATGGACGAAATGAAGTTCGACATGTGTGGTGCGGCCAGCGTGCTGGGCACCTTCCGTGCCTTGGCCGAGTTGCGACCCGCAGTGAATGTGGTGGGCCTGATCCCCGCTTGTGAAAACATGCCCGATGGGCGCGCACTCAAACCCGGAGATGTGGTGACCAGCATGAGTGGTCAGACCATTGAGGTGTTGAACACCGATGCCGAAGGGCGGCTGATTCTGTGCGATGCACTGACCTATGCCGAACGCTTCAAGCCTGCGGCCGTGATCGACATTGCCACACTGACCGGCGCGTGTGTGATTGCCCTGGGTGCCGTGCGCAGCGGCTTGTTTGCATCCACCGATGAATTGGCCCAGGCGCTGGTGTCTGCCGGTGACCAATCCCTGGATCTGTGCTGGCGCATGCCGCTGGACGACGAGTACGCCGAAGGCCTGAAATCCAATTTTGCCGATGTGGCCAACGTGGGTGACCGCTCAGCAGGTGCGGTCACTGCGGCCAAATTCTTGCAGCGCTTCGCGGGAAAGTTCCCCTGGGCACATCTGGACATTGCAGGCACAGCCTGGAAGAGTGGCGGCGCCAAAGGCGCCACTGGCCGACCCGTGGGCTTGCTGCTGAGTTACCTGCTGGGACAGGCCTCGGCCTCCCAGAAGAAGCCCGTGACTCGCCGTGCGAAGGCATGACCGAGATCGCATTTCATTTCAACGCGCCCGACAAGCTGGCCTATGCCTGTCGCTTGTTGCGCAAGGCGCTCAACGCCCAGGCCCGGGTCGTGGTGCTGGGCAATGCCTCCGACATCGCCACACTGGACGCGCAGTTGTGGACATTTGCCGCGCTGGAGTTCATTCCCCATTGTCATGCCCAGGCGCAACCCGAGTTGCTACAGGCGTCTCCCGTCGTGCTGACCTCATCGCTGGAAAATTCGTCCAGCTTGCCCCATCATCAGGTTCTGGTGAATTTGGACAACGATATGCCGATTGGCTTTGAAAAATTTGAGCGCGTGGTCGAAGTGGTGACACTGGACGAAGAAGAGCGTCAAATGGCGCGCCGACGCTGGAAACATTACGCCGATCGCGGTTATCCGATTGTTCGTCACGATCTGGCCTTGAAGGAAAGTGCATGACATCCCCCTTGCGCGCGCCCACACATGTGCCGACCTTGACCGAGGTGGTGTCCTGGTCTACGGCGGCCAAGCCGACGCAGTGGACTCCGCCGCAGCCCGTGCCCGTGGACCTGTCCCGGGAAGTCGAGGCAAGGGTGATGCATCAGCTACAGCAACTCTTGCCCACGCTGGTGGCACAGGCTCTGCAAGAGGCGCTTGAGGCCAGGGCATCCGATTCCTCTGCCAATTGACTACACTTTGTTTTTCATCCCACCCAGGAGTTTCTTCATGACTTTGAAAAAAACACTCGTTGCCAGTCTTGTCCTGATGGCCGGTGCCGGTTTCGCGCAAGATGTGGTTGTCAAGATTGGCCATGTGGGCCCGGTCAGTGGTGCCATTGCACACCTGGGCAAGGACAACGAATACGGTGCGCGACTGGCCGTCGAAGATCTGAATGCCAAGGGCGTCACCCTGGGCGGCAAGAAAGTGAAGTTTGAATTGATCGCAGAAGACGATGCGGCCGATCCCAAGCAGGGAACAGCGGCTGCGCAAAAACTGGTGGATCAAAAAGTCAGTGGCGTCGTCGGACACTTGAACTCGGGCACCAGCATCCCGGCCTCGAAAATTTACAGCGACGCCGGGATCCCGCAGATTTCGCCTTCCGCCACCAACCCCAAGTACACCCGTCAGGGTTACAAGACCACCTTCCGCGTGGTGGCCGATGATGTGCATCTGGGGGGCACACTGGGGCGCTATGCCCTCAAGGATTTGCAAGGCAAGGCGATTGCCGTGATCGACGATCGCACAGCCTATGGACAAGGTGTGGCCGATGAGTTTGAAAAAGCGGTCAAGGCCGGTGGTGGCAAGGTCGTGGGACGCGAGTTCACCAACGACAAGGCAACGGACTTCATGCCCATCCTCACCACGCTCAAGGGCAAGAAGCCGGACATCATCTTCTTTGGGGGCATGGACGCTGTGGCCGGCCCCATGCTCAAGCAGATGAAGTCGCTGGGCATTCAGGCCAAGTTCATGGGCGGCGACGGTATCTGTACCACCGAGATGGCCAAGCTGGCCGGCGATGCGCTGGGCAACGGGCAGGTCATTTGTGCCGAGGCCGGTGGCGTGGAGGGTGCGCAAAAGAAAACCATGGATGAATTCAATGCGCGCTTCAAGAAGCGCTTCAACGAGGACGTCAAGCTTTACGCGCCTTATGTGTATGACGCCCTCAACGTGATGGTGGATGCCATGGTCAAGAGCAACTCATCCGACCCCGCCAAGTACCTGCCTGCACTGGCCAAAACCAGCGGCTACAAGGGCGTGACGGGCACCATCAGTTTCGATGAAAAAGGCGATGTCAAGAACGGCGCCCTGACCCTGTTCACGTTCAAGGATGGCAAGCGCGATCAGATTGCTGTGGTGCGCTGAGTCGGCTGTCATGCATCCCTTCGGCGATCGCGTGATCGCCATGGGCATGGCCCAAAAAAAATGCCCCGTGAGGGGCATTTCATCTTGTGTTTGGCGGAGAGGGCGGGAAACTCTGTCTTATTTTCATAAACCTATGAATACTATAGGAATTTTAGACTATTCGCAATAACATGTGGTAAAAACATGTGGTAAAAGCAAGAAAGTTGAAGATGCCATCAAAGTCATTTCAGCCCAAGCACCTAGAGAAACGTCACAATACCTACTATGCGGTGCTTACAGTACCCAAAGATATTCAGTTGGTCATTGGGAAAAAGCGATTCTTTCAGACGACAGGTACCGGTGATCTTCGAATCGCAACTGCTAAAGCCAATCTAATCACCCTTCAATGGGAAGCGGAAATCGCTGAAGCACGCCTACGCTCAGACGATCCTGTGATCAGTTCTGCTCAAGAGCTTAACCGTCTCCTTAAAACTTCACCAAGACATCTTGTTGAAGATGTGATTAATGAAGAGGTTTTGCGTCTGCGAGACGAATCTGGTGATTTTGTTGCGGACACCTTTGAGAAGATCGCAAAGGGAAAAACCAAGCTACTTGAGACCTACATACCCAATTGGGAAAAGAGTCAATTGAAGAGTCTTGAGCCTAAGACTGTTGCTCAGATGAAGAGAGATCTAGCCCTCTTGATTGACTACATTCCCTCAATGAACTTGATTAGCGATCAAAATTGTGATGCCTGGATCATCGCTTTAGCCAAAGCACATAGCTTCAAGTCATCGTCTGTCACTCGGATCATAGGTTCTTGCAATAACTTCTATCGATATTTACAAGAAATTTCTGTTATTGCTGAAAGTGAAATTTCACCATTCAGAGTGCCTAGAGCTTACAAAAAAAGTAAAAAGCGAAATGCGAAATCGATCAACAAGAGTAACAGTTGGAAAGCTTTTTCTAAAAGCGAAATTGAAGATATACATGAACAACTTCTCGTAAAAAACGATCCTGAGCTTGTGGATTTGGTAGTCATCGCTGCTTACACTGGTGCTCGAATTGAAGAACTTTGCTCACTGCGGATCGATAGGATTAATCTAGACGAAAGGACTATTACCATCGAAGATGCAAAAAGTGAGGCCGGTAATCGAGTGGTGCCAATTCATCGGAAAATTCATACAAGAATTCTCAAACTTATGGATGAATCAAAGAATCAGTACCTCTTTGCGTCGTTAACAACCAATAGCCGTTTTTGCGCATCCGCTTTCGATTTCTTCTTTCTTCTTCTTCGGCATTTTTCTCGTCTATCAATTCGTTAAATTCTTCTTCGCTAAGTTGATCGAAGCCATATCTATCAACAGATGGATCCATGAATGCTTCAACGAACATGCTTATCCATCCCCAGATCGTCCAACCAAAAAGAAGATTAAAAATGAAGATTGCTAATGTTCTACTTTTAAAGAAAAAACTAATTAGCGTAGGTAAAAAATAGATGATCGTGAAGATCGTTATGAATTTTGGCGTCAAAAAGTCAAACATATGAAGAATGCATCGCCAATTGATAGATGTTGTGTGTGTATGTGCGTATTACTCACTTCCAGCTGAGACTCATAAGCGTAATCTCATGTCCTGGATGCTTTCTCTTCAGATACGACATCACAGCGCTCTCTGTCGTTGCTCCTTGCAGATGCGAACTAACACTGCCTGTGATCTTCGTTCTGGTTCGAGCGTTTGTGCCTAGCTTCTGGTAGTAATAGTCAGCAACGTAGGACATTGGTTTTGATGTGCTCATGATCAACTTTCAGAAGAAATTTGAAGAATCTGACAGTCATGTGATTGCATGCAATATGCAATCAACGAAACACCACCGCTCAGTATTTTTTTGATCTGGTAATGCCACCGGACGTTGTCCTGATAGTCGTGGTCGTCTTGGTTTTTCCAGTTGCTTTAGACGTCCGAGTAGTTCGAGTAATTGTTGTGTTACCAGATAACTTGTTGATAGTTGAGCGACTTGATCCGGTTTTGCCTGATCGAAAAACAGTTTTAGTTGCCACAGCTACCTCTCAGTTCAGCAAGTCACTTAAGCGGTCATTTGCTCTCATTTTCTAAACTCATCGAGAACCAGTTGCAACGTCATTCAGTCACGAACGCAACGCATGATTCCGCATACCTTTGGTTTCAGTTCTGTAGCTCTAGCTCTTCACGCTTATCTGACCTGCCCCCCACTAGCCGTACCAAGCTGAGGTTAGTAAAGTCTGTCAAATTGGAGCAAGACGGACATGAAGAAGAGCAGATTTACCGACGAACAGATCATTGGCTTTCTCAAACAGGCCGAGGCAGGTATGCCAGTCAAGGAGCTGTGCCGCAGTGGCGGGTTCAGTGATGCCACGT
>JACCDW011774670.1_pt1 | contig 131120 bp, 118 predicted proteins | sample 7449781 | NCBI WGS metagenome assembly JACCDW01 (sample SAMN15323449, study PRJNA562643) | freshwater metagenome | isolation source: river surface water | place: USA:Blue River Watershed | collected 2017-08-18 | reverse complement strand
TATTCCTGCTGGAAGAAAAAGATATATGGAAATATTGATTGAATATTTATTAAAAGAAACAGATATTATAGACGAAATAAGAATATGGAATAATACTACAAACAATAGCGATCTAAGCTGGATAGACTATATACATAAAAAATATCCAATAATTAAATTGGATAATAGATTTTTAAAAACAAAAGAAGCTGAAACAGGTGGAGCTAACATTTATAGATTTTTTGATAAATGCATAGAAGAAGATGCTGTCTACATAAGGATAGACGATGATGTTGTATGGCTAAAGCCCAAATTCATTAGACATATGGTTGAATGTAGGGTAAATTATCCAGAATATTTTTTAATATATGGAAATATAATAAATAATTCTGTATGCGATTACTATAATAAAGAAAATGGAATGTATAAAGAAATAAATGGTTTTACAAATACATGTATGTGTCCTTTTAGTTGGGCTAGAGGAGATATATGTGAAATGAAACACAATGATGTCTTGACAAAATTTTTAGAGAAAAATAAAAAACTACCAAATCAACGCATGATAGAATTAAATGATAAAAGATGTTCAATAAATTGTATATCATGGCTTGGGTCAGAATTTGGAAAATTTCAAGGACATGTAGAATGGGACGAAGAAGAATACCTTGCTAGAATTTTACCAAATAAACTAGGGAAAAAAAATTGTATTTACGGCAATGGATACTGCTCTCATTTTGCGTTTTATACTCAGAGAACACATATGGATTCTACAAACATACTCAATAGGTATAAGAATTTAATAGGAATTTAATATGAGAACACTAGTAACAGGTGGAGCTGGCTTCATAGGCTCAAACTTAGTAGACAAATTAATAGAAAATGGAAATGAAGTCATAGTGATAGATAATGAATCTTCTGATGCCCATGATAATTTCTATTGGAATTCTTACGCTAATAATAATAAGTTAAATATATGTGATTATGAGAATACCAGAGAGCTTTACGAGGGAGTGGACTGTGTTTTCCATCTAGCAGCAGAAGCGCGCATACAGCCATGCATAGACAACCCCATAAGGGCAGCTCAGGCAAACGTCGTAGGTACCTGCACAGTGCTTCAGTGCGCAAGAGAGGCTGGAGTCAAAAGGCTAGTTTATTCAGGAACATCTGCAGCTTATGGACTGGCTAACTCAGCACCCATGCATGAAAATATGCCAACAAATTGCCTAAATCCATATTCGGTGACAAAGGTAGCTGGAGAAGACATGTGCAAGATGTACTATAAGCTATACGGTCTAGAAACAGTATGCTTCAGATATTTTAATGTATATGGAGAAAGACAGCCAATCAAAGGCCAATACGCTCCAGTCATTGGCATATTCTTAAGACAATTTAAAAACAATCAGTACCTCACTATAGTAGGAGATGGAGAGCAGAAAAGAGATTTTATACACGTGAGTGATGTGGTGAATGCAAATATAAAGGCATCTGAAATTTCAAAACAAGACTATTACACAACAGATGACATGACATACAGAATGTGGGACTATGGAGTTGTTTTAAATATAGGTTCTGGAAAATGCCATTCAATTAACGATATATCTAAAATGATAAGTAATAATCGTGTGTATTTACCTCCAAGGATTGGTGAAGCAAAAATTACATTAGCAAATAATAATTTAGCCAAGTCAATATTAAAATGGGAACCTAAAATAGAAGTTGAAGACTGGATAAAGCATCAATTATGAAATTCTGTATATATACAGTTTCTGATTTTTCTGAAAAAAGTTCTGAATGTATAGATCTGCTTTATGATTCTTTGCTTAAAAAAAACAAGCTAAATACGTTTGATTTTTATATTGTAACTAATAAAAATATAAAAAATAATAAATACAAAATAATACAAGAATCAATAAACAGTAATTATATAGGATGGATTAAATACACTGAAAATCTACCAGATGGCTATGATTTCTATCTATATTTAGATAGCGATATACTTTTTTACGAAAACGTAGAAAACATATTTCGAAAAAAACAAATTTCAATAGTATACGAGATGTTGCCGATGAGCAATATTTGGTTTAGTAGCTCAATTGCAAATTATGAAGAAAAAATGCACATGAGTCAATTAAAAGGAGTAAATGCTGGGACTTTTTGCTACGAGAATAAAGAATTTATTAAAGAAATTAATAAATTGATAAAGATAGAATATTATACAGAGAACATATACACACAAGCTCAAATAGAGCAATCTACTTTTAATTATAAAATTTTCAACATATTAAAAACTGATAAACAAATACTAAATGACATTACAAGTATAGTAAGTCTGCATGCAAATGATTTGGTAAAAAATAAATATATTTATCATTTCTGTGGGTTTAATGGAAAAATGGAAGATAAATATGTCAGAATGAAAAAATTTATATCAAAGAATGAACAATGGATAGAAACAATATCTTAAATATGTTCCCAAAAAATTTAATTTGGGCAGAACTGGGGGTGTTCGAGGGAGAGTATTCTAAAATTATACATAAATCTACTTCACCCAAAAAGATGTATTTAGTTGATACTTTTCCAAACATGATGATATCTGGAGATAAAGACGGCCTAAATATTAAAAATATAGATATAAGTCTTGTTCCTTATTTATTAAATTCTTATTTTATTGGCTATGACGTAGAAATTAAAAAAATGACTACTAATAATTTTTTGAAAGAAATGCATTTAAAGTCTGAAAAAATTGATGTAGTGTATATAGATGCAGATCATTCTTATGAATGCGTAAAAAATGATTTATATATGTCTTTAAAAATAATGAATAAAAATGGATATATTTGCGGTCATGATTATTCAGATAAAATGTTTCCTGGAGTTACAGATGCAGTAAATGAGTTTTGTAAAGAAAATGATTTCAAAATACACATATTGACAGACGATCTATTGCCTTCTTATATAATAAAATTATAAACCAATTAATTATGACACATCCCACACACAACTATAAATATCTAGAAGAAGTTTATGAAAAGTATAAACATAAAAGTCTAGATAAGACTAGAGAATGTCACCTATATATAAATAAAAAAGAATATTTTGACTTTTTAACAGTTATACCTAAGAGTGGAAGAGATAGTCATTTCTCATGCACTATAAAATCTTATCAAGAATCTTTACTAAGTAGCGAAAACTCCCACCATATTATGGTTGTAGAACACTCAGAGCATCCAGATGCAAAAAATTACTGTAAAGAAAACAATATAGACTATGTATTTGTGCCAAGGGGAGGAGACCTATTTAACAAATGTCTTTGCATGAATATCGGATCTTTATGCCACGACTCTAAATATATTCATTTTCATGATATAGACATTTTAATACCTAAAGAATTCTGGCCAAAATTGAGGAAGAATATAACTGGACATGATGTTATTCAGTCTTTTAGCGGAAGAAAAGTTAATTATATATCTGAGATGTATACACATATGCTATTTAATGGATCTATGTCAATAGAATCTATAATAAGCAGAAAGGAAGCGTGGCAAGCTGGAAGAAGTGGAGCTCCAGGAGGCTCTTTGGTAATAAAAAGAGAACTGTTCGAAAAAATCGGTGGCTTTGACCCGTATTATTTTCAAGCATATTCAATAGAAGATCAGTTTTTTGTGGACAAAATAGAAATATTTAGTCCATTCAGAGGTTGTGAAAATCCTCCAATAGAAATGTTCCACATGTGGCACCAAAGTAATGAAAAAACTACTCCATTAAACATAAGAAAAAATGGGCTTAAAGCAAGGAAATATTTTCATGCTATGTCTAATCATGAAAAGGTAAAAATAATTTCATTATATAAAGATCATTTGATTTCTCAAAAACAAATTTTAGATCAAAGGGAAAGAAATGCTCATTGAAGATTTTGATAAAATTTTTTGTATAAATTTAGAAAAAAGAAAAGATCGCAAGTTTCAATGCGATAAAATATTTAATAAATATAATCTACAGGTAGAATATGTAAAAGCTTTTGATGGATCTCAAATAGTAGATACAAAAGGACTTAAGCCTGGAGCTGCTGGATGCTGCATGTCTCATCAATATATATATAAAAAAATAAAAGAAAATAAATATAAAACCATATTAGTACTTGAAGATGATGTAGAATTTCATAATGATTTTAAAGATTTATTTAACAAATATTATGATCATGTGCCTGAAAATTGGAACTTACTTTTTTTTGGAGGTAGTCATAATGTCGAGCCCAAAAAAATAAATGAATATGTTCATAAATTAAGAAAAACCTACACCACACATTGTTACGCAATTAAATATTCTGCAATAGATTATTTGCTAGAACAATTTGATGATTCTAATTTATTTAATTTACCTGCTGATGTGCATTTATATAAAATACAAAAAAAAATACCTTGCTACGGTTTTTGCCATCATATAGCATGGCAAAGAGAAGGATGGTCTGACATAGAAAATTCTCATAAAAATTATGAGTTCTTAAAATAAAGAGGCATAAATGAAAAATATTAAAATATTTTGGGATCATTATCAATACACTTGCGTGGATAAATGGCTGTCTCCCAAAAAGATATGGAATAATATAAGCAATACTGATAAAGACGCAGATTTAAATATATACGTAGACTCAAAAGATGTACCCGCTGGATCTTGCATACTTCTAGTAGAGCCCAGATCCATACATCCTTATTACTACGATTATGTGGCATCTAATGTAGAAAATTTTTCTATAATAGCTTCTTATGATTTTTCTGCATTCAATCACTTAAGAAACTTTACTAAAATTTCACCTCCATTTAATACTTGGATTGAACATGAAGAAAGAAAGATATATGATAAAACAAAAAACATCTCTTTTATAGCTTCTACAAAAGAGATGTGCAAAGAGCACGTGTATAGGCAAAAAATGGTCGCAAAGTACCAAAATGCATGTGACCTATATGGATCTGGTAGAAAATCTCGTCAAATAGATAAGAAAATAGATGGGTTGAAAAACTATAGATTTAGCTTTTGTATGGAAAATTACATAACAGAACTGTACTATACAGAAAAAATATTAGATTGCTTTTTAACTGGAACTATACCAATATATTACGGAACAGATTCCATAAGTAAAATTTTTGATGTAAATGGATTAATATTTATAGAAGATTTGAATGCAGGGAGAATATCTATAAATGATTTAGATGAGTATTTTTATATGTCCAAAATAGAGCATGTAAAAAATAATTTTAATATAGCAAATTCTTTGAACAATTGTATAGAAAAATCTATAGACCAAATAGTGGAAAGTACAACATGAAAAAATATATAATAGATTCTATTTCTAAATCTATAGAAGTAAAAAATAACATATTAAAAGATGAAAAATTAATTAATAAAATACATGAAGTAGCAAATATAATAATAAATTGCTACAAAAATAAAAACAAAGTTTTAATTTGTGGGAATGGAGGTTCTGCAGCAGACGCTCAGCACATAGCCGCAGAACTTTCTGGAAGATTTAAGATTGATAGAGATCCCCTTGATGCAGATGCTCTTCATTGCAACACTTCATACATAACCGCAGTTGCAAATGACTACAGCTATGAAGAAATATATAGCCGTCTAATCAAAGCTAAATGTCAAAAAAATGATGTACTTATTTGTCTTAGTACTTCAGGAAATTCTAAAAATATTGTAAAAGCAATTGAAACAGCAATAAGCATGGGAGTGCATTCGATAGGCATGACTGGAATTAATGAAAGTAAAATGTCTAATTTATGTTCAATTACCATATCAGTTCCATCCGAAATAACAGCTAACATTCAAGAGTCGCACATAATGATAGGGCATATAATATGCGACATTGTTGAAAAGGAAATTTTTAATGAGAATATCAATAAATGATATAATAGATAAAAATGATGGAAAAACTGCTTTTGTTATAGGAAATGGACCAAGTGCAGCAAGAAATTTAAAAAAAATAATTGAACTAAGTAAAAAAAAATCAGACTACACCACATTCGTATGTGGAGAAATTGATATTTTGCTAAATAATATCAATTATGATCTATTCTTAGACGTAATGCCAGATTATTGGGTAATGGCAAACAGCATACAAACAGTAAGTAATTATTATAATAATTTTAACAAAATGAATTTATGCAATGGAACTTTAATATATGCTGATAGCGTTGATAAAACTAAAAATCCAGAAAAGTATCTAAAGATCCCATTCCATGCTTACGATCAAAGAAATTTCACTGATCCAAAAAGATTAACAATACAGCAAGAATTAATAAAATATACCAATTCAGATAATACTTATGGATCTGGGCACACTGTAGCACTTCACATGCTGGCTTTCGCTGTAATTAATGGATGTAAAAATATATATATTACAGGCGTAGATTTAGACTATTCCCATCCATATTTAGATGGGAATAGTCGTAATCCAGACACTTTTTCTGGTTTTCAATCAGAGATTATAGATGATTTTAACACAATAGGAAAAAGTGCTAAAAACAGAGGAGTAAATATTATAAATCTAAGTGATATATCTCCATTAAAAAATATATTTCATACTCAGGAAGAAATAAAATGAAAAAAAGTAACATAAAATTAGGAGAGATGTTTGATAATGCTATATATGAAAAAGTTAATGAAATTCTAAAAGAAAATAAGTTTCCAGAATATGATGATATATATTCTGACACTTTTTCTGAATTAATTGATAAATTAATAATTGTTCACATAAGATACTGGTATCTGGAAGATGCCATGGCTAACGCTAGAAACGACGAAGAACTTATAAGGTATAGAAAAAAATCAGAATCTTTATTTAAAGAAAAAAGACCTAAATTAGTTGAAAGTATAGATAAGATATTCATAAATTTATTAACTAAAAAAATAGAATATAATCCAATAAATACTAAAAAATATGAAAATTGGGGAGAAGAGAAAAAATGAAGTATGCTATATGGAGGCATGAAAACGCATTAGGAAATTCTGCTGAACAATGTGTTAATTTATCAAATTACATACAAGAGCATAATGACATAAGTCCAAAAATATATGTCGAAACTGAATTTCAAAAATATTTCGCCATGTGCATTCCTAATGTAACAGATAAAGATATTATTTACTTTGATAAGAAAAAATATGATCTTGATAATTTTATAAATACATTTTCACACTATCAAGAACTGCAAGACATTTGTATGCCTGATGTTTATTTTGGTGACGCAAATAGCCATTATCCTTCTATTTGGAAAGATTTAAAAAATCTTAAACATTATTTAAAATTTCCACATGAAAAATATTTTTCAAAAATAAAAATTGACCAACCATTTATATTAATGCAATTCAGAGAATCTGGCACTTACTGGAAAAGAATAGATGGATCAAACACAGAACCAGAAAGAAATGTTAATATAAATACATTTTTTAAATTAGCACTTTACTATGCAGAAAAAAAATATCTAGTAGTTAGAATAGGGGATAGCAAACAGAAGCCTATGCCATTACATGAAAATATAATAGATTTTACTAGACAAAAAGATAAGAATATGCTAGATGACCTTTATTTGCTTGATAAGTGTAAATTTTTTATATCTACAGACAGTGGAATATGGCCAATGGCTGGTGGGCTTAGAAAAAATATGGTACTCTCAAATGTTGTGAGTGGTCAAAATAAACCAGAAATAGTTCAATGGCTAGATAAAAATAGGACAGAAATTTTATTTAAAAATAACAAAACATATGATAATACTTTACAAGAATTAATCAAAGCAGGAGAAAGATTCTTGTGATAAAATTAAATATAGTAACATAACCTAATTAACTTAATTTTTATAAAAGAGAATACAATGATATGTATATTGCTAGCACGAGGAGGTAGTAAAGGAATTCCTAAAAAAAATATAATTGACTTTAATGGTCATCCTTTAATATACTATTCTATTAAACAAGCCTTAAATTCTAAATATATAAAAGAAGTCTATGTATCTTCGGATAGTGATGAAATATTAAATATTTCTTCAAAATACGGCGCTAAATCCGTAAAAAGACCAGAATCTATTGCTGGAGACAAATCTTCATCTGAAGATGCCCTTATCCACTGTATTGATTGTATAGGAAATTTAGAAGAAGATGACACGATAGTCTTTATGCAAGTAACATCGCCATTAAGAGAATCTATAGACATAGATAAAGCTATAGAAAACTTTCAAGAAAATGATTATGATTCTTTATTCACAGCAAGTGCTTTAGAAGATTTATTGATTTGGGAAATCAAGCAAGGTAATCTTAAAAGTTTAAATTATGATTATAAAAGCAGAAAAATGAGACAAGAAAACTCGCCTCAATTTGTAGAAAATGGCTCCATTTATATATTTAAAAAAAGCATATTGTACACCAATAAAAATAGACTTGGTGGAAAAATTGGAATGTATATTATGGAAAACTGGAAAATGTTCGAAATAGATGATTATGAAGGATTAGATCTTTGCAAAATGCTTTACGCAAATAAACTAAATGGTAAACAATATGACTAAGTCTGGTAGAAAAGTTTTTCAAAACGGAATTTTTGTAGATGAAATTGATGCTAAAATATCAATATATGATTCCGCACTTATGTTTGGAGATATGGTTTTTGAAATGACAAGATCATTTAACAAAAAACAATTTAAGCTAAAAGAACACATTGATAGATTATATCAAGGAATTAAAATACTCAGAATACCCTTAAAGTATTCTAAAGAACAAATGATAGAAATATGCAATCAAGTAGTCAATATAAACGACCATCTTTTTTTACCCACAGATGAACATAGGTTAATGATCAATGTGAGCAGGGGCCCCCTTGGCCTTTACTCTCATTTGTTTGATAAAGTAGAGCCTACTGTGACAATTGCTGACTTTCCTTTAAAATGGACAGTTAATGGTATGGGTAAGCTATTTGAGCAAGGAATAAACGCTGTTGTTACATCTCAAAGAGCCATACCAGAAAGATACTTAGATGCTAAAATCAAAAACAGAAGCAGATTACACTATCAAATGGCTAACATAGAGGCATCTTTTTTTAAGGGAGAAAATAATTGGGCTCTTTTATTAGATGAAGATGGTTACATTGCAGAAGGAAGTGGAGACAATGTGTTCTTGATAAAAGATGGGATAGTAATAAGCCCAGAGGGTAGGAATATACTCAGAGGTATATCTAGAGACTATGTTATTGAATTATGTAAAGAATTAAATATAAAATACATAGAGAAAAACCTAACCTTATTTGATGCATATGATGCTGATGAATGTTTTATGACTGCTACTCCTTTCTGTATATTGCCTGTTTGTTCTATAAATTATGTCAAAATTGGAGAAAAAGTAATGGGTGACTTAACAGCCAAAATTTTAGACAAATGGAGCAAAAATGTTGGCGTCGATATAAAGCAGCAGATAATTGATTTTAATAAAGAATTTGAGATAGACTCTAATGCTCCAACTCCTTATAATTTTAAAAACAAATGAAAATAGGAATAATACAAGGTAGGCTTTCTAAGCCCGTACAAGACCATATACAAGAGTTTCCTATTAATGAATGGGAAAGAGAATTTATAGAAGCTAAAGAAATTGGATTAACTCATATTGAATGGATAGTTACTGAAAATTCTTTCAAATATAATCCTATTTTTTCAAAAATGTTAGACCATTATTTTATCAGCAGCATATGCTGTGATAATTTAATTAATGAAAAAATATATGATCTAAAATTTTTACAAGAGATGCTAACGCCAATATGTGAATCTGCAGAAAAACTTCAAATAGGATATTTAACAATTCCAATACTTGAAAAGAGCAGCATGGAAAATGAAAAAATAATGATAGAATTTATAAAAAATATAAACATAATTCATAAATCATTTCCTAATTTATACTTTTCATTTGAACCAGAATTATCTATATCTAAAATAGAAAAAATAATATCGAGTAACGACCATTTTTATGTTACATACGACACTGGAAATATAAGCTCTTATGGAATAAATCATATAGATTTTATTTATTCTTTGATTCATAAGATAAACAATGTGCATTTAAAAGATAGATTACAGGGAAAAACAGTAATACCGTTTTCTGGAGATACTGATTTTTTAAATATTTTTAAGTATTTAAAAGAATTAAATTATAATAGCATATTTACTATGCAATTAGCACGAAATAATAATTGTAAAGAAAAAATTTATATTAAAAAAATGAAAACCATATTCGAGAATATGTATGAAAATATTTGAACTACATAATAAAGTTGCTCTTATAACTGGAGGAGGAGGACTGCTTGGACCAAAGCATGCAGAAGCAATAATAGAATGTGGTGGCAAAGTTATTCTGTGCGATATTGATGAAAAATCTGTTGCGGAAAAAACAAATTATTTAAATGATAAATATAAATCTAAAGTAGCTGAATTTTATGTTACAGATGTATGCAGCAAAGAAGAAGTTATAAAATTATCTAAATTAACTGGAAAAGTAGATATTTTAATAAACAATGCAGCTAAAGATCCTAAGATTAAAAAAGACAATAGTTTATCAAATGAAACTAGATTCGAAAATATGTCATTTGATTATTGGAAAGAAGGGATTGATGCCATAATCAATGGGACTTTTATTTGTTGTCAAGTTTTTTGTAATAAAATGCTAGAAAATGGCGGTGGAGTAGTTTTGAATATAGCTTCTGACCTATCAGTAATAGCGCCTGATCAGAGAATATATCTTAAAGAAAACACTTTAGAATCAAATCAGCCAGTTAAGCCAATAACCTATTCTGCAGCTAAGTATGCAGTTGTAGGGATGACTAAATATTTAGCAGTTTATTTTGCTAAAAATAATATAAGAGTCAATTGCTTAAGTCCAACTGGAGTTTATAACGATCATCCAGAAGACTTTGTCAATAAACTTTCAAATATAATACCTATGAATAGAATGGCAAATATAGACGAATATAAAGGAGCAATAGCTTTTTTATGTTCTGATGCTAGTAGTTACATGACTGGTCATAATTTAATAATAGATGGTGGTAAAACTGTTTGGTAAATTGAAAAAGGAATACAATGAACAATATATACATAATAGCAGAAATAGGCATAAATCACAATGGAGACATAACATTAGCAAAAGATTTAATCTTAAAGGCTAAAAACTCAGGATGTCATGCAGTAAAATTTCAAAAAAGAGATATAGAAAGTGTTTATACCAAAGAAGAACTAGACTCATTTAGAGAAAGTCCGTGGGGAAAAACTAATAGACAGCAAAAAGAGGGTCTTGAACTATCAATAGATGAATATAAAGACTTGTTCTATTTTACTAAAAATTTGGAACTTGATTTTGGAGTATCTTGCTGGGACTTAAAATCTTTAGATTTAATAGAAAATAATATAAAAGTAGATTTTCACAAAATAGCTTCTGCACTTCTTACCAATAAAGAATTTTTATTATCTTTAAATAATACAGGAAAGGAGATCATTATTTCTACTGGGATGTCTACAGAAGAAGAAATAGACAAGGCTGTAAAAAATTTGAAAAACATAAAATATATACTTGCTTGTACGAGCACATATCCAAGTAAGGCAGAAGAATTAAATATAAAATACATAACCACATTAAAAAATAAATATCCTGATATAAAAATAGGATTTTCTAACCATTACAATGGACATGATGCATGTGTTATAGCTACTGCATTGGGGGCAGAGTGTATAGAATTTCATATAACAAAAGACAGAACAATGTACGGGTCTGATCAAGCAGCATCTATAGAAAATTCAGATTCTTTAGTCGATGCTATCAATAAATCTTACATCATGACTGGAGATGGTGTAAAAATAATATATGAAACTGAAAAACCAATTATGAAAAAATTAAGAAAAATAAACAATTTATGATATATTGCTTTGATTTAGACGGAACCTTATGCTCAAATACTGATGGTGAATATAAAGAAGCTAAGCCTTATATGGATAGAATAAATAAGGTTAATAAACTTTATGCAGACAATAATACTATAATAATAGAAACAGCTAGAGGGTCTACAACTTTTATAAATTGGTTTGAAGAGACATCTAATCAGCTTGACCAATGGGGACTTAAATACCATATACTTAGAACTGGAACAAAATTTAAGGCCGATATCTACGTAGATGACAAAGGAACTAATAGCGAAATATTTTTTAAATCAATATGAATATAACCTGGCAAGATGTAATGAAATTTGAGCTTAATGACAATCCAGTCATATTTGACGTTGGAGGTTTTAGGGGCGATTGGACTGAAATAGCCTTAAAAAAATTCAAAAACCCTGTGATATATGTTTTTGAACCTATTGAGGAATATTATGAAATAATAAAATCAAGATTTGAGAATAATAAAAGAGTAAAAATATGCAATTTCGGCCTATCAGATAAAGAAAGAAAAGAGATAATTTGTGTCGATCAAGACTCTAGTTCTATTTACAAAAAATCAAATAAAAATACTGAAATTAAATTAAAAAGTATTAAAGATTTTATATTTGAAGAACAAATATTCAACGTAGATCTTATTAAGATAAACATAGAGGGAGAAGAATATAGGCTATTAGAAGAATTAACTAAAAATCCAGAAATAGCTATATTTAAAAATTTACTTATACAGTTTCATTCTTTTATTGAAAATGCAAAAGAAAGAAAAAAAGCAATTACAGCAAATCTATCCACATTTTATGACCAAATATTTAATTACGAAATGATATTTGAGGGCTGGAAGATGAAAGACATACAAAAAACATATTGCTTTGGAGATAGCCATATAAGCATATTCTCAGATTGCTCTGGGATTATAGATGAAAAAACTTTTTATCATTATGAGAATTTTATATCTTATAGGGCTGGACCATATTTAGCTTACAACTTAAACAATAAAGAAAATCTAATAAATATTGTGAATAAATTAGAATCAAATTCTAATGTACTTTTTTGCTTTGGAGAAATAGACTGTAGAGCTCAAGTGCATAGATTTATAGAAAACTCTAACTATAAAGAAGTAATAGACAATATAATATTAAATTATAACAAATTTATCAGTTACAAAAAATTTAAAAATGTTATACTTTTTTCAATTACACCCGAATTAAAAGAATATCCTCATTGGAATTATTATAAAGATAATCTTGAAGTTATTGATTGCCCAAAAGGATCATACGGAGAAAGGGTAAAATACAAAGAATATTTTAATGAAAAATTAAAAGAATTATGTTTAAAAGAAAAATATACTTACATATCCATTTATGAACACATAGTAAAAAATAGTAAAGTTAATGAATTATATTACTTAGATGACATACATTTAATTAATAAATCAGTTCATTATCTAATAAAATATGAATTTCTAAAAAATAGACTATACAAAAATGAATAATATTATAGTAACTGGAGGATCTGGACTTTTGGGAAAAAGCTTAAATAAAATATGTCCTAATTTTATTTATGCTTCTTCTAAAGACGTAGACTTAACTGACAGGGTCAGCACTTTCAAATATTTAAAAAAATTAAATCCAGATGCAATTATACATTTAGCTGGCAAGGTGGGGGGTATAAAGGAAAACTCAGAATCACCATACGATTTTATAAATATAAATAATTTAATAAATACAAATGTAATAAATTATGCAGTATCAAAAAATATTTATATTATATTTTCTTCTAGCACATGTGTGTATCCAAAAAAATCTGACCACTACCCAATGACAGAAGAAATGGTTAATGATGGAGAGCCCGAAATTACAAATGATTCTTATGCTTATGCAAAAAGATTTTCTAATCAAATGCTTCGAGCCGCACATAGGCAATATGGAACACAATATTGCACATTGTACCTATGCAACCTTTACGGAGAAAATGATAATTTTGAAAATGTTAATAAAAGCCACTTGGTTACAGCTTTAATACATAAATTTCATCAAGCTAAGATTAATAAATCTAGTACAGTAGAACTTTGGGGAACTGGCAATCCGCTCAGGCAATTTATGCATGCATACGATGCCGCAACCATAATAAAAAAATCCTTAGACATTAAGCTTATTGGTGAATACAACGTAGCTATAGATAAAAACCTTACTATAAGAGAAATAGCAGAAACAATAAAAAAAATTGTAGGATATAATGGAGAAATTATATATAATGGAAAGTTGGATGGTGTTTATAGAAAAGATGTTTCATCAGATAAGATATTTAAATATTTAGATAAATATAATTTTATAGAGATTTCTGAAGGAGCATCTAAGACTTATCAATCATATTTGGAGAATAATAAATGTGGAAATTAATGCACGATAATGCTATAAGTATTGAAGATAGAAAAAAAATGTCTGATTTTTTATTGAATAATGCTAAACTTACTTATGGAGAAAAAGTCAAAGAATTCGAAACTAAATGGTCAGAATGGCTTGGAGTAAAACATAGTGTTTTCGTAAACTCTGGCTCTTCTGCTAATTTGATACTAGTGCAAGCTGCGCACGATTTATATGGACAAGGTAATTGGGCTGCACAAAGTTGCACCTGGGCAACTAACGTTTCTCCTATAATGCAATTGCAAAAAAATTCAGCTTTGTTTTTTACAGATGTAGAAATGCAAAACTTAGGGCCAAAGCTAGAAGAATTAGAATATCTTTTTTTGAATCATAATATAAAATATCTTTTTGTAACTCATGTTCTTGGCATGTCTGCAATAAGTCATTATCTTTTAGAACTTTGTCATAAATATAATGTAAAATTGTTTGAAGACTGCTGCGAATCCCATGGAACTATATGGAACAACAAAAAAGTAGGAACATATGGATTAGCATCAACTTTTTCTTTTTTCTATGGACACCATATGACAACAATAGAAGGGGGCATGGCTTGCACTAATGACGATGAGATGTATGAACAACTACTTTTATTAAGATCACATGGCATGCTTAGAGAATTGCCGATACAGTCAAGGTCGAAAAGAAAAATTGATGATATTGATGAAAGGTTCACCTTTCTTTGCTCAGGATATAATGTTAGAAACACAGAATTACATGCAGTTTTAGGGATAGAGCAAATACCTCGATTAGAAAAATCTGTAAAAATACGAAATGATAATTTTATAACTTTTGTAAACAATATAGACAAAGAAAAATACTATTCTAATTTTAACGTAGAAGGATCTAGTCTTTATGCCTTTCCTATTATATGCTTGAAAGCTGAAGCTAAAAAAGTAAAAAAAGCTCTTGATGAACATAACATAGAAAATAGACCATTAATAGCGGGAAACCTACTTAGACATCCTATGATAAAAAAATCAAATACATTTACTTATCCAAATTTTTATAGTTGCGTAAACGCTAATCTAATACATGATAAATCTTTTTATGTAGGAAATAACGAAACGATAAGTGAAAAAGATGTTTTAAAACTATGCAATATACTGAATAAAATATGATAACAGTTTCTACAATGGGGCATCTTGGAAATAATATGTTTCAAATTGCTGCAGCATATTCATTGGCTAATCATCACAAAACAGAGTGTGGTTATATAAGAAAGAATAAAATTTCAGCAGTAGAATGCTTTAAACTTGAAGGATTGCTAGAAACTGATAAAAAATCAAGTCATTTTTATAAGGAAAATGCATTCTCTTACAATAATAATTTTTTAAATTTGAGTAGAAAAACTCATTTAGATGGATACTTTCAATCTTATAAATATTTTAATCTTATTTCCGATAATGTGCAATCTCTTTTCACATTTAAAGACAGTTCACTTGATTCTATACACGAACCAAATAACAAGCATTACTTAGAATTAATTACTTGCGGAGATGAAAAAACTTTTTTGCACGTAAGAAGAGGAGACTATATGAAGTATCCAGATGTTTATCCTATAATTAATAAAAATTATTATAACAAATGCCTAGAAATATCGGGCAATAATAATTTAACCTTTGTGTTTTCTGATGACATTCAATGGTGCAAAGATAACTTTGATAAAAGATATATTTATGTTGAGTTGAATTCTTTTGTTTCTTTGTGGATGATGATGCTATGTGATAATGCAATTATTGCTAACAGCACTTTTAGCTGGTGGGGCGCATGGATGGGGAAAAAGAAAAGAGTTTTTAGACCAAAAATATGGTTTAATCATAATTGGCCATATAAACATATACATAAAACAGTAGAAGAATGCACTAAAGACTTATGCCCACCACACTGGGAAGCTGTATAATTTAGGATATCACCCTCAACCATTTTTCGGTTGCTCTTTCATTATGCGACTCGAGCAGCAGGTTGTTTAACTTATGAACCCTGGCCAGTCTTCCCCTGTTAGCCCACCACATTGCCCACATAACATCTGATTTATCATTTAAATCTACTTTATGAAGTCTATTAATAAAAGGAATATCTTTTGAAGTAACTATTGGAATATTGCAATGAACAAAGTCTGCAGCGACTATATTGAAAGTTTCTGTGAAAGATATTTGCATGCCAAAATCCATGGTTTTTACCAATTCTAAAAACTGCTCATGACCGTACCATGTATGCTCAACTAAGGTGTGAATGCTGCCATTAAATATTGCTCTTAAATTATTCAGTATAGGACTGCCTTCTAACTGTTCATATTCTGGAACATTTATATGGAAATATAAATGTTTTTTATTTTTATTAGCAAATTCTACTGCCCAAACTGCTTGCTGTGTATGATTTTTTAATATTCTTAAGGCACCGAAACATCCAATATTTAAGTTTCTATCCCTATCTCGCTTCCCATAAGATGAATCTGGATCGACATTGATATTTGGATAATATATATTTGGTATATGAGCTGGATAGTAGTTGTAAACACTATTTATGTCTTCGCACATATTTCTACTATTACATGCTATGGATAAATTATTCTTAGTCTTAGCCATACTTGAATATGCATATATCCATGCGAATGCGTTTCCTTCAACTGCTAAAAATGGAGTTAAAGAGTGAAGCCTAATAATAAATACGACATGTGGATAAGCAAGAGTTAATTCATTTATTTTTTCTGGAGATACCCATATTGCCTCTATAAAGCAGAAATTTGGCTGATAATTTTCTATATGAGTTGATATGGCATTTTCGCTGTCAACTTGAACTATATTAGAAGTAACACTATAGTCCACAAGCTTTCTCTTTACAAAATCACACGCGTTATAAAGGCCATGTGCAGCTATTTCAGTACCGTAAGAATATTTTTCTTTTAAAACAAATAATATTTTTTTATTTATATAGCTCATAGTGGGTTATTTACAATAATGGTATTTATTACCTTTTCTTTTTTCGATATAAAATATGATTAAAATGAACATAAATGATTTTGATATAATATATTGCATAAATTTACCAAAAAGAACAGACAGAAAGTCTAGATGCCAGGAGATATTTGCCAAATTTAATTTAAATGTTAAATTTATTGACGCAATAGATGGTAGATCTTTAAAAAATATAAATAATTTAAAACCTGGAGCTGCTGGATGCTGCATGTCTCACAGGTTAATTTACGACCACATATATAACAGTCCTAACATAAAACAAGCACTTATACTAGAAGATGATGTTGAATTTGATGAGGACATTCATCATAAATTTAGCAAATTCTATCCAGAAGTCCCTAAAGATTGGCATATGCTCTACTTTGGAGGCAATCACCGAAATAAACCACTTGTTAAAGTTTCTAAGCATATTCATAGGCTAAAAAAGACATATACCACGCATTGTTATGCGATAAAAAGAGAAGCATTAAATTCGTTAATGCATAGATTTTCACCTAATGTCATATTTACAATGCCTGCAGATCTGCATCTTGCCTATTTGCAAAAACACATGCCATGCTATGGCTTTATTCCACATCTGGCTTGGCAAAGAGCAGATCATTCGGATATTGAAAATGAATTTAAAGATTATAGGCATTTAAGATAATGAAAATTAACCATTTTGTAATACCTTTTCATTTTAAAGATTTAAAAACAGTAGGAATGTCGTGTGATAATATTCAAAAAATATTTTCTCCTAAAAAAATATATGCAATAGGAAATCAGACATTTTCATCCTCTGCCAATATAGAATTTATACATGAAAAAGACATTAAAGATATAATGTCTACCATAGATATATGTAAAATTTGGAATAAAGAATTCCCAGAGAATAGACAAAGAGGCGGCTGGATATATCAGCAATTAATAAAGCTATTGGCATGCAGATTTATAAAAGACTTAGATGAAGATTATATGGTATCTGATGCTGACATTATATGGACAAAAAATCCATATAAAAATGTACCTCAAGACATTCAGCCCTTATCAAAATCATTTTTAATAGACTGGTTTAATGACGCAGCCATGCATTATGAAAGACTTATGGGAGAAAGACTTATTATTAGAAAATCCTACATAAATCATCATGTATTAGTTAAAAAATCCATAATGAAAGAAATGATAGATTTTGTTGAGAATAAGCATGGATGCAGATACGACGAGGCGGTCATAAAAAAATACGATTTTAAAAGCGTTCTGGGATTTTCGGAGTACGATAGCTATGCCAATTATTGTATTTCAAAGAACAAAAAGCATTTAGAGATAGATTTAAAAGTTAAAAAACTAAAAGGAATACCATCCGTAAAAGACGTAGAAAGATATACTAAAGAAAAATATTGGGACTTTTTAGACTGTCCTTTTCAGGCAAGAAAATAGGAGCTAGCATGATAAAGATAGCATCAGAAAATTTTATAAAATTAGCAGAAGAAGAGATGCAAAAAGCTATTGCAGTTTACGATCAAGCTAAAGAATCTCTATTTCAGGCGTACAAAAATAAGCACAACAAGCCTGAAGCATCATATAGCGCATCAAAGCACGAATCGCTTAAGCCTGGAGGAGTTTCTTTCCATTACTGGGAGTGTCTGAAAGACAAGGCAATAAAAAAAGGCAATCATGGCCTACTATTATCTATAGCTAGTTTTTTCAATGCAGTAATGGAAGAAGGCAATAAGGCGGAAGCTCCAACAAGCAAAGCAAAATCTTCTCCATTTGGTGGAGCCAATAAGCATTCGGATATCGCAAAATACATAGAGTCAAATCCAGAATTTGCGCGACAAATGCAAGACATAGGCTTAAGCCCAGAAGCAGACATTGCAGGCGAGATCAAGTAAATACAAACACAAAATAAGCTAAAGGCATAGCTATGGCAAATTCGCACATAAAACCGCGCATACAAATCTTATTAAAATCTAGTTATTAAACTTTATATTTTCATTTTCCACACGAAACTTTTTCTAATATAAGTCTAGATTTTACTTTATTTACATAACTATTAATATCCATCATAATGCCATATAACTGAGGAGTATTTTGAATTGAATAGCTAAGTCCAGCTCCTATTTCATTTAAGAATAAGACATTCATTGCTTTTTTTACGTTATTTGAATCATTCTGCACGCTAACGCTAATGTCTATTTCTTCATAATTTTCTTTTTCATTATCCTGAATTTTATCAGTATTGTCTGAAAGAACAACCTTAACATAGCTATTATCCCAGTAAAAGAAATTGTTTTTTCTCATAGAGGCCACTATTACAACCCTCATGTCGTATTCTAGTTTTTTAGAGGTACATGTTATTTTTATTAAGTTAGAACTTTTTGTTAACACACATTTCCATCCAGAGATAAGCCCCTTTACCACATGATCGTTTTCCTTATTAAATTCGTCTATTAGGTTATTCCAATAATAAGGAGACTTGCTTTTTCCAGCTATATTGCTATGATAACTTTTATATTTGTTGTAATTTTTATAATTCATTTATTCTCCAAAATAGCTTGAGCTATATCATCTAAATCTAATAGAAGAGAAAATGGATAAGTGCCATTTTTGTTCATAAAACTTCTTTTAGAATTGAAGGCAATTTTTGAGTCAATGTCTTTTTTCCAAGAATCTATATACATATAGTCTTTAGTAGTTTGTATATCTGGAACTATAACTACAACATTTTTAAATTTCCAATTTAAACCATATGGAGTTGACCAGATTCTAACAAAAGAACTTTGCCATTTATCTGTTAGCCTTATTCCAGATATCCGAACGGATTTTAACAAATCATTTTTATATACATCATTACTTTGCAATGAATTCATCCATCTTAACACAGTTGAGCTATCTGCATTTTTTAAGTAATGCATCATTCTCGTGGCCATGAATCTTACTGGATGAACATGATTATGATATCTTTGTCCATGAGAGTCTTCGACTGAACAGCAAGATAGCTTCAATATTATTTTAGCTCTATCTTTTTCTGATATTATTTTATCTCTAAAAAAAGAATATAAATAAGAATTTATATTACCATCATTACTGAAATAATAACATCTAGAAAAGAAATTATTTATCTCATCAGTATTTATATTATTTTTTTTCATTTTTGATATCTTCTGAACATTCAGATTTATTAAACATACTCACTTCATATATAAGCTCTTCTGAGTTATTATTATGCAATATATAATCAGATATGGCAAACAAAAGATTTTTACCTGAACCTATAAAACTAGACTGTTCTGATGAAAAATAAACATTACCGTTTGAATATGATATGTTAAAATTTAACTTACTTGTGTTTTTAGAAATATAATTACCAGATACACAATATATGAAACCTTCAATATCAAACATTTTGTCATCACACCAGTCAAGTATGTGACCAGGATTTTTTATAAGAGACAGATCTAAATCCATTGATTCTGGGCATTCTGACCAGATCACCTTGCAAGCACTATGAAGACTAATTAAATAATCATTATAGTCTTTATTTTTATGGTACATAACTCCTCCGCTTGGATTCGAACCAAGATTAAATGGACCAAAACCATCTGTGCTACCTTTACACTACAGAGGAATGGCTTGGTATTTATCGTTAACCCAAAGAAGGTACAAATGGTAAAACATCAATAAAATATAATATGAATTGGTACAAACAGGCATCAGAAAATAAAAAAATATCCTACAGCGCAGTGTTGATAGATGAAGCAAGCAGATCAGAACTTTTGCAAAAGCTGAAACCATATATCCCAGATGGATGGAAGATAATAGCTCATCACATGACAATAAACATGGGGCCACTAAAAGACCCTAAAGAGTCTGGCACAGAGGTCGCCTTGACGGCAGACCACTGGGCCAAGGATGATAAAGCTATGGCTGTAATGGTGTCTGGCTACGAAAGAAAGATGCCAGGAACTCCACACATAACTGTAGCTATTAATGCAGAAATGGGAGCAAAGCCAAAAGATAGCAACAACCTTTCTGGCTGGCAACCAATAAGCAATCCAATTATGCTAAAAGGATCTGTTACAGAAGTACCATTCAATTAGAAATAAAATCGTGCAAACAGGCATGTAAGCCATTTTCAAAAAGCATGTCAATTTTAATTCTTTTCCCAGATTTATAACTTTTAAGAAAGCAAGACCTGTTTTCATCTAGACTAGCGTTGATGTCTTGTTTTGTAAAATTTTTGAACGCAGACTTTCTGTTTTTATTGAATTTTCCTATAGAATTAAAATCTTCTTTTCTTGTTGAGCATATAAAACCAACATGAATGTAATTTTTTCTTTTAGGCACATATAATTTAACTTTTTCTTTTTTATAGTTTTTTAAATTTTCGTCTACCTTAGACTCTATTTGCCATATACTTAAATTTTCTATCTTATCAAATATTTTATTTGCCAACAATGACGGCATAGCCCAAGGCCAATTGGAGTAACATCTTTTAAGATCCGAAACATCGACTTCCATAATATTATTTAAACTATTTATAGTTTTATACGATTTCCATCCATAATTTGATCTTCCTAAAGATATGATTGCTTCTTTTCTGCACATAATATCTATATCTTCTCTATCTAGGCCTACTATTGTTTCTTTTTTATTGAAAATAACATCTGGAGAAATAAAGCTATCGGAAGAAATTGAATCATCAAAGTAGGAAACACACGGGAAAAAATCATCTTCTGCAAATATGGAGACATCAGAGTCTAAAGACTTGAAGGCATTACTAAGCAAAGAGCCAACAGATCCATTTTTCCAATTATTAACGTTTTTTGAGCTTTGGAAAACTTCATCAAAATTTGGTCTTAAGCTATCTATTACACCATTGTCTGAGCCATCATCTATTAATATAAATTTATTTACAAAAGGGAAATACATTCTTGCAAGTTTTAAATGAGCTTCTGCAAAATATGGTCGGTTATAATGTAATATGTAATAATTAATTTTCATTTTATTATTTCGTTAAACCAATTCTTGAAAGCTGCTCTAAGTCCTACATTCTCCATGTCTTCTATAGAAATAGATTGTCTTTTCTTCTTCCATTGGCTCAATATAAAACCGTTCATGTCTTTTATATCAGAAAAACTATTTTCATCCATGCAATATTTAGCAAAACCCATAGCTTGGTTATTTCTTATATGAGCCTTTTCTGTATGCTCAGAAAAAGAAAGATCTTTTTTAGAAAATGGCAAACCAACGTGAACAAATCTTCTTCTGTCTGGGCAATAAGACCAATTTGATTTTCCAAACACAGCATCAAATTCATGAGACAATTTAGCCTCCAAAACCCACATGCTTGTTCTTTTAGGAATTTTTATCATATGAATTATCTCTTTTCGAGCTAGCCAAGGCCAATTACAATAATAGAACTTTTCCTTTTTTTTATGACACATTTGATGCCATGAAACACTGTTTGTTTTTATTATTTTCTTTGTAACAGGAACAGACTTCCAACCCAATGGATCTCTTGCCAGTTGAACCATATTACATCTTCTCTCGTATAGTAAATCCAATGATTCTTTCATGATATCTAAACCTCCAGATATTTTACACTCTGGGAAAGTGCCATTTTCATAAAATTCACTATCATCTATGCCACAAGGCCACGGAAAAAAGTCATCTTCTGAAAAACTAATAAATTTATTTTTGGCCATTGCAAAGCCAGAACTTATAGTATCAGAGCAGCTACCTTTTTCCCATTCACATAAATGATTTTTATTGACGTATAAATTTTCTATTTTCAAATTTCTTATGTGGTCTAGAACCTCTGGATCAGATCCATCATCTGCCACTATAATTTGAGTTACAGCTGGAAAAAACTTTCTAATCAGATTAATATGAGTTTCAAGCAACCAAGGTCTATTGTAATGAATTACTACATGAGAAATCATGATTTTGCTTTCAATATTTTTCTACCAAATTCAATATAAGAATTAACTGTTTTTTCTATTAATAAATCAGAGACATCAAAATTTTCTATAGGATTGATCATGCTGTTCTTCATAGCTTCAGCAACCTTGTGTGTATCTAATTCTGGAGGATTTTTAGGACTTGCTATTTCTCCTTGCCAAACGTGATCATTAACCATATAACCTCTTGATTTAACTATCTCTTTAGTGCCTCCAGAGTTAGTATGTATAACTTGTTTTCCTGCGACTAAACTTTCTATTACAGAATTAGGACACCAATCTATCCATGCAAGATGCACAGTTGCTATTGATCCTTTTATGTACCTAGCTAAATCTTTTCTATTAAGATCTCCAACATAGATCACATCAGGATGATTTACCACATAGTCAGGAGGCCCAGCTACAACAAGCTTGGCTTTTAGCTTTGATTCTAAAAAACCATCAATAGATTCCTTTAGCCTTTTGTGCCTCCTCCATTTGCATAATGCTAGGAAGTAAGGAATTCCTATATCAATTGGACTTACATTAAATTCAGATAAACTACATCCGTTATATATGGATGCACTAGGCTTTTTTCTCCAATCATATCCTAAAACTTTACAACCCATATCTCTGCAATAATCGCTTTGATATATAATACCATCTGCACTATTCATAGTGCTAATTATTGACCTATTTCTAGAAGCAGTAAATGAAGATCCATCAAAATATACCCCATCTAATCTTTTTATATTAACTGTAGAAAATTTATTTTTATTATTTATATAAAAATGTACGTCAGACTTTTCGTTGTGCCTTTTTATCTTATACCCTCTAACAGATAGCTCTTCTCTCATTCTCTGAAAGAACTTATGCTTTCCGCTACTTTCATTATCAGCCAAATCAAAACTAAAGCTTATTAAAGATTCACACGCTACTGATTTATCAACTTTTTTTTTATATGTATTCACGATCCCACATTTGTCAGAAACTTTAAATATCATAAGATTCTTTGTTAAATACGGCGGCAGGCCTGGGCAGCGCTTCTTCCATCCATTAGATATTTTTTCTACTAAATCTTTTCTAAATGTAAATCCATTTTTACATATTTTTTCTATCCAATACTCTGATGGCTGACAGTTAAAATGATACATACCAACCTGGTTTGGCTTAGCCGCAGTCATAATAATCATTCTTTCACTAGAGTTACATACATTTCTAACAAAAGTATCAGCGTCTTCTGGAAGTAAATGCTCGGCTACCTCTATAGAGACAGCACAGTCATATTTTCCGAAGTTAGCTTCAACTGCGGCATTTCCATATCTTATTGTATGTGCTACATTTTCTACTAAAAAAGATTTAGCGTTTTCATAACCTATCTCTATGCCAGTCAAGTTTTCAACACCACCATCTTTAGCTCCAGACAAAAATGACCCGATACCACATCCCCAATCAATCATTGATTTTATGCCTAATTTTTCAGCCGCATATTTTCCCATTGAGAAGTTCCATTCGTGCAGCTTACTATCTCTTTTTGAGAAAAATTCTTCATCATAAAGAATAGATGGATCTTTTTTTGCTATTAAAATAGCATCACTATTATTATATTTTTCTTTTGACATTATCTTATCTTCACTAATGTAGTCATTTAATTTAATACAATCTGATGTGTCCCGTTTTCTTATTTCGACTAAACTTAGTAATTCACTAGTAAGCTTTTTATTGTTGGATAGTTTCCATTTGCTTTTATGCATTTGCTTTTCATGAATTCTATACAAAGCTACTGGAGAATTTATATACTTTACATTAAATCCATGATTACATATCCTAGCCCACATTTCTCTGTCACTTTTGCATCTTAAATTTTCATCATACATGCCAATTATGTTATGAATCTGCTTTTTTAACATAACACATTGTGGATGTATGTACTTCCATTTTAATGGATCATTGCTGCAAGACCTCCACTTTCCCTTAAGCTCACTTTCAGACCTTTTATGCCCATGCAGATTAAAAGCGTATCCGTGAACTAGATCATGTCCATTATCTATTACATTTTTACGCATCTCTAAAGAACCTGGAAGCAGCATATCGTCTGCGTCTAGCATAACGATTAAATCGCCACAAGACTCTTTTATTCCTACATTTTTTGCAGTTGAATATCCGTAATTCTTATTTAATTTAATTAATCTTAAATTTTTATAATTATTTAACAAACCCCTAACTATATCTGCGCCGCCATCTTGAGATGCATCATCAACAATTATCATTTCAAAATCATGATAATTTTGTTTCATTACACTTTCTATGCATGACTTAATATACTTTTGATAATTAAATAAAGTTGTAATAACAGATATCTTGCTATTCACTTGCATATTCTATAGGTATGGGTTTCAAATTCCATCTAACTCTTCTTTTTTTTGCTTCTATCATAACCTGGTTCCAAGTTGCTCTTGACGGCTCTGTCTTACTTATTGAATCTTTTCTACCAGTTCTCCACATATAACAAGGCTTATCCAGGAACATTCCCTTGGCCAACTCTTCTAGTCTATAGCCCATATATTTATCAACAGCACACCTCATGCCCTCTCCCCATATTTTGTCTAATCTTTCAATTCTTTTAGAAAAGGTTCTAAAATGACTGTAGCAGTGTTTGTTTTTCTTGCCTTCATCTAATAAGTTACTGCCATTCGGAGGTATAGAGCTAAAACCTTTTTTGCAACTATTAAGCTGATAGTCGCAATTCATAAATTGCGTATATATGTATTGTATATCTTTATTTGCATTATATTGCTTCATTACTGAAGAAACAGCTCCATCCATTAATGCATCATCCGCGTCTAAGCATCCAAAAAAATCACCTACTGAATGCTCATATCCTATTCTTAAACAACTTCCGTAAAACATACGTTTTTTATTTCTTACATAAGTGCACTGTATGTCTTGTTTTGATAAAAGATTACCGTATTTGTAAAAATCTGATTCAGTAGAATCGTTGCTAAAATCATCAATAAATACAACTCTTAAAGGTCGATAATCTTGTATTAAAATACTTTTAGACCAAGAATCTAAATATTTATAATTATTAAAACTAGGTGTTATTAAAGTAAAGATAGAGGTCATTTTGCCTTATGCTGGTAAAAATAATTTAAATTATGAAAACTTATACCATTAATATCGACAGAACAGGAAATTTAGAACTATCTGTTTCAGGCATGGATATGTCAGATTATTCTAAAATAGTTCAAAAATTTAATCAGCTGGGTATTAAATATAAGTATGCTGGAATTAAGCCTGGTATTACTCATTTTTCATCGACCTTTGACAATGAGGACAAGATATCTAAAGTACTAGAAGAAATGGGCATTAAAAAACACGATCCTTCTATGCCTATGGATATCCCGCTGTCTTCAAACACAAAAGATAAGGCAAAAATAAAAGTTAAAAGTTTTTCTTATGGAGATTTAGAATTAGAGCTAGACAAAATAGATGGACTGTTTACCATAATAGTTAGAAAAATATTTAAAGATGAAGTATCACATGATGGCAAGCTATCATACCTAATATCAAATCTTAACAAGAAAAGCCTGCAATGGTTAATAGATGCTCTAAAGGCAAGCAATTACAACACTACATCTATTCAGTCAATATTAAGCATGGTGCCAGAATATTCAGGCGATGCAAGAGCGATTTCGCCTACTATAGTAGCTCAGTCAACTACGGAAGAAAATCCATTATGGAATATAAAAATAAGCGCAAGATCCATGTCTGGATCTCATGGCATTTTTCACAATAAGCTTAGACAAATCATAAACTTCTTATTCTCAAAAGGCGGAAGAGACCTTTACACAAAAAATCCAGAAGAGCATCATGTTGAAATATCAATAGGGGGAAATGATATATTCTATTTAAGAGGTTCTTATAAAGAGTTTAAAAACTTACAAATTGTATTAGAAAAAAATGGATTTAACACACAGAGGCTTAATGAAGCAATAGAAAAACAATTAAAAGATGGCGTATTAAAGACAGAAAGACTTGATGGAACGATAGATGGTTTCAAAGATGAAAAAGAATTTGATTATTTAATTAAAAAATATGAAGAAAGATTCTTTTATGGCTCAAAAACTGCTAATCATTTTTTTCCTGAACAAATAAAAGGTATAAAATTCCTATATTCTAGAAATAGTGCATTATTGGGAGACGAAGTTGGGGTTGGAAAAAGCCTACAAACAATAGTAGCTGCTGATATGAGAATGAAGACAAGCGGAGGATACTGTCTTGTAATAACCAAAGACCAAGTTGTAGATCAATTAACAGAAGAAATAAAAAAGATATCTGGCTCTTCTGGTGGAGAAATATCAAACGATTGGTCTAATGTTTCAAAGTGGACTATTATAAAGTATTCGACTTTCAGCGATCCATCTCAACGAAAAGCCGCAACAGACTTTCTTATAAACCAGGCAAAAAGTGGCAAATTCGCAGTTTGCGTACTTGATGAAATACATATTATAAAAAATGGAGAGCCAGCGGATAGACACAAGGGAGGATACCTAGAGCATGGTGAAAATCATCAGACTTTTAACATACAAGAAATAACTCAATACATTCCATTTGTATGGGGAGCATCTTCAACAATAATCGCAAATAGGCCAATAGACTTACTAAATCAGTTAAAAGCAATAAATCACCCCATGGGAAGAATGGATTATAAAGAATTTTTAAGTCATTTTGATAATAGATCAGATGAACAAGAGCAGATGCGTAAAGCAGACTTGATTAGAGACTTATTAAATGATCAGGGCGTTTATCTAAGAAGAAGCAAGAAAGAGGTTAATCCTTCTCTTCCAGATATGAACATAAATAAAGAATTAATAAACTTAACTAGCCATGAAGTGGGTAAAGTGATGGACGGAGTAAGCGGAAAGCCAAGCTTAGCTCAATTAACCAAGATAAGACAGCGCGTAGCTCTGTCTAAAATAGAAATGAGCTTGGACAAAGCAAAAGACATTTTAGAAAAAGGCAAAAAAGTAGCTATTTTTACTGCATTTCCAGGCTCTACATTAGATCCATTAGTTAGTCGACTTCAAACAATATTAGATGTAATATACACAGATATGTCTAAAAAAGTAGCCTTTATATCTGGTGGTGAAAAACAAGATAAAAAAGAACGCCGAAAGGTCATTGAAGAATTTAAAAACCCTAGTTCTAGCATAATGGCTATAGTAATAAGCATAGATGCTGGAGGTACTGGATTAGATTTTCCAAATATCTTAACTGATGTTATAGTTAATGATTTTGATTGGTCGCCAAGCGATGATGAGCAAACCCTTGGAAGATTCCACAGGATTAGCTCTAAAAGCCCAGTGAATGTTACTTACATGGTTGCAGAAAATACATTAGATAAAAAGTATTTTAATTTATTGCAAGAAAAGAAAGAAATAGCTGAAAGAATACAGAATCTTACAAATCAAGAAAAAGAAGCAATAAAGTCTGGAAAAAGCAACATATCAGAAGAAATTCTAAAACTTAGAAAACAAAGATACGAAGAGCAGATGAAGTCTTATTCAATAGATATGGCCCTTAAGACTTAAATTGATTAATTACGCCGAAAAATTTTCCCCATTCTTCTGCATTCATATATTCATACAGTTTATTGAATTCTTGCTCTGATATATCCTTAAGAAGATAGCGCCTATTTTTATGACCTTTTTTAGAAGTTTCATGGACATCTACTTTAGCAGTACGCTTATAACTATTATAAGAAATATCAGCAGATATTGATTTTTTTACTTTTCTAACTTTTCCATTTTGCGCTTTTTGATAAGCAATCTGAAATTTAGAAGAAGACCTTACTCTTGAAGCAAGTTTCTCTAATCTAACATTTATATTATCTATGAATCTAATATCAAAAATTCTTTTCATAATTAAATATACTGTATAAAGATAAATTTGCCTTTAATGGTTGCGGAGGGACTCGAACCCCCGAAGCCTATGGCAGCAGATTTACAGTCTGCCCTCGTTGCCGCTTGAGTACACAACCTAAACTCCTTCAACTGGATTCGAACCAGTGACATGCGAGTTAACAGCTCGCCACTCTACCTACTGAGTTATGAAGGAATAAAAAAAACGGAAGATGTGGGATTCGAACCCACGGTAGGATTGCTCCTACACAGCATTTCCAATGCTGCTCCTTCAACCACTCGGACAACCTTCCAAATGCCATTCGTGAGATTTGCACTCACACTCTTGTCTAGCCATCGTTCTTGCGATGTGTCCAATTTTTAGGCCAGTTTTGGCAAACTGCGCTCGTAAGCGTAAACTTTGTCTAACCAAATAAGAGAGCTAACCGTTCGCTTTTTTACGATTAAAGGTCCATGAGTCCTAACGATTGAATGGCATTAATAGATAACCAAAACATGCCAAAAATAGTAACGTACTTTTTCATTTTCATATTTTTTTACTCATTACTTTATTAAAATCAGAATCATACATCATCTTGGCCAAACTAGGCATATCTACCTCTGCATGCCATCCAAGAATAGACTTAGCCTTGGACGAATCACCTAAAAGATAGGGGACTTCTGAAGGTCTAAACAAAGAAGGATCTATTTTTACAAATTTTTCATAATTACCCAAATTTGCATAATCAAAAACTTCGTGCAAAAACTCCCTAATCGTATGAGTTTTACCAGTAGATATAACGAAATCATCTGCGACTTCATGCTGAAGCATCATCCACATGGCTTTTACATAATCTCCAGAATAGCCCCAGTCCCTATACGCATCTAAATTACCTAATTTTAACTCTTTTTTTAAACCTAATTTAATTTTGGCAGCAGCTATTGTTATCTTTCTTGTTACGAAGGTTTCTCCACGCCTTGGACCTTCATGATTAAAAAGTATTCCAGAACATGCATGTATGCCGTAAGACTTCCTATATACAGACACTAGATGATGAGCGCAAAGCTTGGCGCAAGCATACGGCGACACTGGTCTAAAGACAGAGTTTTCTGTATAGCCCCCCATGGGACATATGCTATCTCCATACATTTCAGATGAAGAAGCTTGATAAAATCTTATTTTTCTATTAGTGTTTCTTATAGCCTCAAGCCAGTGCGAGGTTCCCATCACTATTCCTTCAATAGTGTATTCTGGAATATCAAAGGAAACCTTTACATGCGACTGCGCTGCAAGGTTGTAAATTTCATCTGGATTGCATTCAGATATTAATCTATACGCAGAAGATGGATCAAGTAAATCATAATATTTAAGCGTGAAATTGGCGTTACCATGAAGATGGTCAACCCTGTCCGTACTTATTGAACTTGTTCTTCTTTTAAGACCGACTACGTGATAATCTTTTTTAATTAAAAAATCTGCTAAATGAGATCCGTCTTGACCATTAACTCCAGTAATAATAGCTGTTTTTTTTATACTCATTATTTTATCTTATTAATAATAATCTTACTTTCATTCACAGAAACATCAACTTCTGTGCCCTCATTCCATCCTAATTTATCTACAATTTCAGGAGGAATAATAAAAAAATAATCTTCGTTAGAAGAATTATTTTCTATCTTAGTTGAATAGACGATGTCTTTAAAATCTTTCTTCATAAAACGGACAAAGTAGGATTCGAACCCACGGAAAACATCTAGTGCCTTCGGCGGTTTAGTAAACCGCTGCCTTAAACCGCTCGGCCATTTGTCCAATGACACAAGCTATATCGACACAATCATTCAAGCGTCAGAAGATATTTAGTCTTATTTACCAAAGCTATCATTTCATCTTTTATGTTGTGTAAATCAGTATTTTCTTCTGGTATTGAACTCGATAGCTTTCCAGACAAAAAAGAACCTACAGATTCTAAAAATGATTTAGGATCCAAAGAATCTATATTTTGACACTTTATTGCGCATACATCAAAATTGAGTATTTCTGGACTTGAACCAGCATATGTTTCTATAAAATTGTCAATTAGAACATCTAGTCCCTCATATGCTTTACCTAAAGCCTTGTGAGCGGCATAACTCTTAGTTTGCCAATGAAGTATTTTCATTTGATTTTGTATAGTAAGAAAACTTTGAATTAGCATATAGTGACCTCCAAAATATTATATTATCAATAAAATAATGATTAACCTTTTTGTGCTGGTATAACTTCAACTTGTGGCTTACTTCTTTGACAAGAAGCACAGCCCTTAGCTAGCGGCTTACTCAACTCAGACACTATTCTTTTACCTAATAGGTTTTTGCCAAAATTATACAACGCATCACCAGAAGAGGGACACATTATTATGGATGGACTTGCCGTCCTTGTTTTTCCCGTAAAATAGTCCTCCGACTCCCATGGATTACTGTTAGGTAATTTGCCTTTGAAAAAACCTTTCCAGTCTATCGCATACCAAGGATCATTGTTAGATATTGTCATTGCTTCAGTATTTGCAGAAACTGTATTAATAATCATAGATAGGATAAATTCGTCGCTAGGGTTGTAGCCTCTTTTCCTTATATAATCTGGAATTTCATTTCTTAAATTTATAAATTTTTGTACATAATCACTTTTTATAATAAAATGATTTGCATTTAAATTGTAAAAAGAATCACTCACTAATCCGAAGCTTTTTGCCATGTCATAAATACTGTAATTGTTTATGTTCATCCAACTTTTTCTGATCACATTATTTCCAACTATATTGGCTTCTAAAAAACACATAACGTTATTATCACCCAATAATTTTTGAAAACTACTTGGCAAAGCCTTAACTGCATAATGATTTGGTGAGAAATATGCAAAAATAGAATTGCTTTCTGTTTGAGATAGTCTTTTCATGTACTCAAACTTCCACATTCCCCCCTGGTCTAATATTATTGAAGAATCAATCGGCCTTGTTTCAGCTCCTGCTATTTCAAATTCAGACCAAACTATAATTCTTCCATCATAACCATTGTCTCTGAGAGACTTAACAAAGCCCTGAAGTTGAGAGCAATTGCTATCCTGACATACAGACCAAATTATTTCTTGCATTCTATCTCCTTTAAATCATATCAAATATTGCTTTTTTAAAACTAATAGCCCCATCTGATTTTATTTTTCTAATATCTTTATCGTTATTAACAATGAATTTTACTATATCTTCTTTTGAATTATATACCTTATACATTTTTCTTACGTATTTATTGAAATCATTAACAATGGAATTTTTATATTTAGAAACATAATCTATTAACCTTAGCTCTTCTTGATCTGCGGCCTCTGTGGCATAAAAAACATAACAATCATAAGCATTTATGATTTGATTATTTTTTAATAAATCTGAATAATAATAGTCAAAAATAGGATATTGAGACACAGATTTTAAATAATCAATTAATCCTAAAGTTTTAGTAAATGTTACTTCGTCATTTCTACTAATAAATGCTATTTCTTTATTTCCACTAAATGAAACATTATTATAACAATCTTCTATGACTGATATTTGCTGATTGAAATTTATTTTTAATATTTCATCAATAATACTATCGCTGTAAAGGTAATCTAAAACCCAAACTCGATCAACCAAAGATGAAGCAATTGCAGACCTCTCTATGTCGGAAAGACTCTTTTCTTTTATACATAAAACTGTATTTATATTCTTATTTTTTATTTTCTTTAATATATTGTAATTACAAAAATTTATAGAATCATACCCTATGCATAGGTCAGCAAGAAAAAGATCGTCATCTGGGTCAGATGTTAAAGCTCCTCTTAGCTTTAAGAGATCTACATATTTTATGTTATGTAAAACTTTTGCTTCGTAAAAAGGTATTGTTAAATAACAATTCTTATTGAAGAATGAGCACCAATCGTTAATCATCCATGACAAAACACTATTATGCCAATCTTCAACAAAAAGACAAATGCTAATTTTTCTTCTTGATGTTTTGATAGTTGAATTCATTACGGCTGCGCCAAAGCTTCAAGATCTTGGTTGGAACCCTTTCCAGTCTATTAGGTCCACCGTGCTTTATCGGCTTGACGATAGCAAACTTAGCGTTGACATCAACAAGCAAAGACCCAGCCATATGAGGAGCATTTCCTTTCAATTTATACCTCACAAAGACTGGCATTTTTTCCGACAAAAGCTTACGCGCTAGTTCTAAATCAAAATCCATGCCTAAATAATACTGAAAGGACAGTGGAATGTCAAGTCATTTATGTAAAAAAGAAGTAATTTTGTCCAGAAACGAACTTCAAGAGGCAGTATGCATAGCAAGACAAAGAATGGAGGGTGTAAAAAATTTAGGCTTGAAAGACAAACATGGCGCTGAAACAGATCGAAATTTTGACTATCACCTACTAGGAGCAAAAGGTGAAATCGCTTTCAAAAAGTTTATCAATTCAAATGAAAAAATATCAGTTAATACATTTAAAAAAATACCAGACATATCTGGATTTGAAGTCAGGACAAGATCTCATGAAGATTATGATTTAATAATTAGAAAAGACGACCCCGACGACAGAATATATGTCCTAGTCGTCGGGGAAGGCTGTAGATTTAGAATTGTAGGCTGGATTAGAGGAGCTGAAAAATATACTTTTCAAACTAAAACATTTAATGGGAGACCGAAAGCTTGGTTTATACCGCAATCAGCCTTACATGAAATAGAATCAATTTATTAGGCTCCATCTTCTTTTTTTCTCCTACGAGATCTTGCCTCTTTTTCAGCTTTGGCCTGCGCAATCTGTTCCCTTATCTTGTTCTTTCTTCTTTCTTTTGCTTTTTTATGCTTGATTCGTGCAAGTCTTCCTGTTTTATTCATTTTCATCCCTTTCTTCAAAATTACTCATACTACTAGCTAATGAATTACTCAATATTTTCTTAAGCTGCTTTTCAAGCTTTATAGATACACTTGATGCATATCTTTTTGCTTGCTTAAGAGTTGACCTCTTTCCAACCATGTAGTACATGCCGTCTGTTACAACATATATGTTATAAACGACCTCGTCTGGATCATTTGTATTTTCCTCTAAATCACCAACACGGCTGTGCTCTATATATAACTTGAATATGCCCGCAGGAGATATAAACTTGTCTCTTAATTCCCTATCGTTGTCAGATTCGGCAAGGAAAAGCAAAAATTCTATATCCCCCTTAGTCACTGGTTCTGGCTTTGGAGCGGTGTTATCTTCGTTATTTTCCGTGCTCATTAGCGTCCTTATTATAAGAAATTGAGAACAACATTGTATTTATATCCATACTACCCCAAGAGAGGTAATCTGCATAGAAACATTACTTAAATACCTATAGTGTGATGTTCGAAGTACTCATTCAGTTGTCTATTAACTCTTATAAATGAATTATAGCCAACTAATTCTCCCAATGAAAAGCAATTAGTATACGAACAAGTACTTCTTAAACCACCTAATATATGAGATAAAGCATTTGAAACAGGACCTTTTAGATCCATAAGCACTACCCTGCCCTCAGATGTTCTATAGTGATTATTATTTTTAGATCTAGATAAAGCTTTCGATGAAGAAGATCCACTAAATACAAATCTTTTCTTTTCTCCATCATCAAATATCGTACCGCCCTCCAATCCCTCTTCGTATCCAGCAAGCATACCACCAAGCATCACGAAGTTAGAGCCAGCGGAAAATGCTTTACCGACATCTCCAGGATGTACGCAGCCTCCATCGCTCATTAACAGACAACCGCTCTCGATGCAAGCCTGCTTGCAGTCTAAAATTGCAGACATCTGAGGGTATCCTACTCCAGCCACTCTTCTAGTGGTGCAGACAGAGCCGCTACCTATGCCTATCTTTACTACATCTGCACCAGCATTAGCAATACCTAAAACTCCATCTGCAGTAACTACATTTCCAGCAAAAATAGTTATATTAGGAAACTTATCCCTAACATATTTTACAATAGATATAAAGCTATTCATGTAGCCGTTTGCTACATCAAGACATATCATGTTAAAAAAATTATCTATTCTGCGATTTTTTAAAACATGAATGCTTGCATCATCCATGCCAAAAGTTCCTACACTGAATATGTTTTTAAAATCATTTTCATGCCCATTTTCTATTATTTGTAGAGTATTAGATTTAGTTAAAAACGTCAACATTCCATAATCACTCAAGGCTTTTGCCATAGCTGGAGTTCCTACTCCATCCATGTTAGCAGCAGCTATTGGGATGCATCTTAAATTAAATTTTGATTTAGGGAAAATTACGTCTACCGTTAAATCAACTTCCTTTCTTGATGAAATAGATGTAGGCTTGGGAACTATTAAAACATCACAAAAATCTAATTTTACGTCACTTATAAAACTGCTCATATTGAACTCCAAATTTCAAAAAAGAAGGAGGGCATCGGGACCCTCCTCCGTTTTACGCTATAATATTTTATCGTTTTACTGAATAGGTATTGACACAGGCTTGACGGCTTCTTTTTTATTTTCTGCAAGAACAATAGAAAGAATGCCATCCTCTAGAGTGACTTTATCAATCAACAATTCTTCTGTCATGAATATTTTCTTATGAAACTCTCTTTCTGCAATTCCTCTATGGATATACTTGCTGGCATCCTCTTTTGCAGTTTTTTTGCCAGAAATATACAATATAGAATTTACTTTATCAAACTCTATGCTGATCTCGTTCTTTTTAAAGCCAGCAACAGCGAATTGATACACACAAGACTTTTCTTCTTGTAATAAATTATATGGGGGCCAATTCCCATTTGTAGAAGGTCTTTTATCTACAAAAGCTTCTAATTTTTTCCATAATGGCTCATACCCAAATGGGTATCCGTTTGAACAATCTAAAAATGATTCTATTATCGGCTTAACTGTCATACTCATATGTTTTCTCCTTTTATAAGCAAGATTTGATAGCATCCCGATGGCAATGCGTATCAATATTTTTATCGAAACTTTTCTGCATAATCATTGCAGTTTTAGAGACGTGTTTCACAAAAGATGGATTCACTTTCTCTAAAACTGGTATTACGGAATGTCTGACAAAAGACCTTGTTTTTTCTTGATTAAAATTAGACTTATCAACGGCATATTCTACGTTTGATTTTTCGCAGATATATTGCAATTCATTTTTTCTGTATGACAGAAAAGGTCTAATAACTGGAAAATTACCGATGACACAGTTCCTTTCCCTAATTGCCATCAGTCCATCAACCCCACAACCTCTGGCCAAATTCATAACAATAGTCTCCGCAACATCGTCAGCATGATGAGCAGTCAAAATAACGTCGTTATTTTGACATCTTGAGTGGTTCTGCAACGACTCGTATCTCATTTCTCTACATATAGAATAAAGATTGTTGCGATTTAAAGATTTTGTAGGAAAAATATCATACGAATAAAAAGGTAAGCCAAAAAAATCTGCCTGATACCTGCAGACATCCAAATCTTTTTTAGCCTCCTGCCTAATATTGTGATTTACATGCACAACTTCTGCTGCATCAATCACTTTTCTTTTGATTAAAACAGCTGCAGCACCGATAAGGCAAGCGCTATCTGGACCTCCGCTACAGGCTAATGTGATTCTCTTTTCACCACTATTGATTAACTGATGAATGCTCTTAGCAAGACCAGACCTACTAAAAATTAGAATAGATTCACGAGAAAGCATGAGTGTGCTGCCTTGTTTTAGGTAAAAATTTTTCACGAAGCTCTTCGCTACTCATTATATCATGGCACTCACCAGTTATCAAAGATTCTTTCGTTAAACCGCCAAAAGTATTGGTATACACAAAATTACCAAATAATTTATTTACCCAAGATAGACACTTACTGCAAGGCCTAGATATGCCCAAGTTTCTAAATCTGTTCAATCTAAAATTTATCATAGTGAGCCTATGCTTGGGGATATCAACTATTTGACTATGGACTTGAATAATAGCGTCAAGCTCTGAATGATACTCTCCATATTCATAGCCAAATTCAATAGCTATTTGACTAGTCTTGAACCTATTGAAGCCAGTTGACAATATTGTGTCATCTACCATGATTACAGTGCAATGTTTTTTTGGCATTTCTATTTTATCAATCATGAATTGCATATTCTCTTTGATTAAGTATACAACAAGGTCAGAATAGAATTTTTCCATAGGAATATCAACTTTTGTCACGTAATAAATAACCGAAAGATATAGACATAGGTGTAAAATAATTAAATTTTATGAATTGGTATATAGACAACATAAGCAATAGCTTTAAAAATAAAAAAATATCTGGACTAACAGATACTGGAGATTTTGTAACTGGATCTTTTTTATCTATATTACCAGATATAAGAAGAAAATATAAAATATCAATTGATTTAGGAGATAAAAAAACAGCCGTACTATTTGCCCCTAATATAAGAAAAATAGAAAATTTAGTTGATAAAATAATTAAAGATGAAAAAGAAAATGGCAAAGCTAACTTTTGTGGATTTTTATATCCAGTAGAATCTAAAAAGCAAGACAATACTGGATTAGTAAAAACATTAATTTTGACGAAAAAAGAACCTCATACTGGCAAAACTATTGCCATCAAGGTTCCAAGCACGCACTTGTTCGATGAAAATACGTAAAATTAATTTTAAAACAAAAACAGACAACCATGCAAGTATAGATTTGACCAGAGATGGTATTAATCCATATTTAGAATATTTTATATATGGAGATTTTGGTTCTGGAAAAACTAGTATATTAAAACTGATTTGGGAATGCTGGCAAGCAAACCTATTTCATGGAGAAAAAATAAATTTGTCTTTAAAAAAGACAGACCATTGCATAGTCGAGGCTTGCTTTAATGATAACCAAGATTTTTCTTTCGGCTTTCCTTCTAAAACAGCTACTAAATTAATTCTGAGTAACAAAGTAAAACATGAAGAAACAATATCCAATTGCATACTATATTACCCGTCCAATAGAGAGGGATGTATAGATGAAAAATTTCATGAAGGTCATGTGTTGACTAACTGTGCCATACCAATAGCAGACTTGGAAGATAAAACAATATCTAACTGCTGCTTTTTAATAGATGATATTTGCAGGGGACTAGACCAATCAGATTCAATATCATATATAAGAGAAATCATAAAAGTTTCTAAAAAAAATAACAATCAAATAATTATGACCATAGATCAGAAAGAAATGTCATACCTTAACATCACAGACAGATGTCATGAACTAGAAGCTTCAGATAAAGCAAATTTTATATCAATCATGGAATTGTCTAATAAAATAAACAAGGCCAGAAAATAATCATACATCATCCAGTTTTATGGATCCGTCAATTTGAATTGCGTTAAACCAAAAATCTAAAACATACTTAGGATACAATGAGACTAAATGTATAATTTTTCTTTTTTTATTCTTAGCTATTCCTTTTTCACTAACATATTTGCACATTTTATTTAAATAGTTTAATTTATCTGAACTATATTTTTCATAAAATGCATCAAACAATGCAGCACTACCATATATACCACTAAATTTGCTGAATGAATCTTCACCAATATGCAAAATTGCAGCGCTATTATATACCTTATTATAGATTGCATAAGATATGCCTATAGCATTGACAAAGTCTGATTTATTATTAATGGATGTTTTTTCATTAATCATATACATTCCATCTATAAAATCAGATGGCATAGAAGTATTTCCATACTTACTAAATAATTCATATAAACCGTGACTTGATACCTTACTATTTAAAGACAAGGCCTCTTCCCATGAGTCGAATAGCATTGGATCTTCTCCAACAATATTCCTGTAAAACTTAATCTTACTATTTTCTATACAAGCAAATTTAATGCACATTAAAGATAGTTTGTTAGGAAATATCTTTTTAAACTCATTTAAACTATAGCTATATATTATTTCGTGAGACAAAATATTGCGCACAACATCTGTGTTGTAATTATCCCAATTTTTTCTGCCAAAAACATCAAACACATATTTTAATATATCTAAGTGTTGAGTTTTACAATTACCTATAATTATTTTATTTGAAGCTAGTACAAAACCTAGTATTTTTTTATTTACTATTTTTATAATCCAATTATTAAACCAAGCTTTATCTTTTGTTTTAACTCTTATAAAGTTTTTGTCTTTTAATTCTTTTACGAATTGATCAGATTCATTTTCATATTCAGTTATTTTTATGAAACAACTAGCTATCGCTTTAGACAAATAATATATAAGCTTTTTTTCGTCTAAGCAAAAACAGCTTGTATCGCTACCAGAAATCTTATAGCTATAATTTTGATTAGAATCTTCCCTGAATGATGAATGCGAATGTGCATGACCTACATCCTGATCTTGTCGCATGATTTCAAGTTTTTGCATTTTTGCAACAACGATTTCATGACCACTGTTTTTTGATAAAACAAATCGCATGCTTTTAGACTTAATGTCTAGAATGCATTCCAAATTTACATCAAATAATTTTTGCTTATTTCCATATACCATTGATTATTTTACCTAAATCATCGTACGCATCTCCATGAGAAGATGATCCGTGACTTTTCAAAGCCTTCGTTCGTATTATTATAGGCTTATCTATGATAAAGGGTAAAAAATCTTTTCCTAATGTATCTAATATGTTTTTATAATTAGAGAAAATTTCACTTCCTGATTCTATGTCTCTATTTGTAACAGCATAAAATACTCCGTCTTTATACTTAAGTGAAATATTATTCTGATTACTATGATTCATGAATCTACAAAGTTCATCTCTGTAAAATACTGCAGGAAATTCTGAACCACTTTTATTAATTAAAAACTTGCCCAAATTAAAATTTTTAGGCAAGTTTTTTTTAGCAAAAACACCTAATCCATGAACCCCGCTATCTTTGTAGCAATACGGGCAACACTCAGGTGTGTCCACAAATACGCGAGATAATAGTTTCTTTGATTTTCTGCAATGCATTTCGCTTTCGCTTCCTGTAAGTCTCCATATTCATATTCAATAATTTTGCTTTATCATCCTGGTCCTTATCGGAGTTTGATTCTTCGATTTCAGTCGCAATAATAGAACGCTCAACATCAGTCAAAAATTTTGCAGAATTCTTACCTGCATAAATATCGTCCCAAATCAACCTTGCTTCAGAAATTGCTGGATCGTCACTATCTGGCACCAGGAGGGCGTGAACAGAGCATGTGGATACGGAGCCATCTGGATCTTCAATCAGCACATTGTGCTTCCTGGTGTCTCTGGCGTCTTTCAGAAGCATATTATTCATGGACTGATAAATGTATCCAGAAAATTTCACACCCTTGGACGGATCAAACTTATCTACACAATCAATCAAAATCTTGTTGCCTTCAGATTTTCGCTCTGAATCGCACATCATGTGCCTACTTCTACCTCCACGATGCTGGCCAACCCAAAGATCGACCAGAGGCATATGTTGATAGATCAAAATAGTTCTAATCTGATTGAAATAATTAATCAGAACAGAAAAGTTTTCACTGCCAACAGAGTGAATGAGTGAAAATCTAATAGTGTAGTAAAGTCTGAAAAATTCAGACTCTTCTTCAGTGGAAAACGGGACTATTCCTCTGATTGAGCATCCAAAAGTCTTCTGAGTCGAACACCTTGACTCAAGCTTTCCCATAGAAAACAACATTGCTTTTTCATCTAAAACATCCACGCTGATGCATTTGATGTCTTTTTCAATTTTTTGAATCAAATTCGACTTCGTGTCGCTAGCTTTGTCCACGCTTCCTCCTTGCGAGTAGGGAAGTATACTACCATGAGAAAAAAATGGTGTCAATATGCTTTATCGCTGTTTTGGCTACTATGGGGCAAATTATCCACCATAAAATGTAGCAAATAGAGAAAATGGAAAATTTTTAATCAAACCTTACCTGTAAGTTTCAATCAAAAATTTTAGAACATTACAATACGCTTTTACAGTGATACCTATCCCCGCATGCAAAAAGAAGGTACTAAAAGGGCAGAGATACTCTAAAAGCCTTACCAGCCGAATGTCCAGCAGATAGCGCATCAGATTCTGGATTAAATTCCACTGGCTTATGCTCCATGATGTTTAAAATAGTTCTTTTATTGTGGGTAGCTTCATGAATAACGGTATCTGCTATTTCTCTAGCAACTGCGTCATAAACTTTTTTAACTATATTTTTCTTTAGATCAACATCAACACTTGCACCCTCATTTGGCAATTGTACATTTGGAGGCAACATTTGCTTCATTATATGATCTGTTATTTTTTGCACATCTACGTAAATCTTACCTTTTTCCCTGTCGATATAACCCTTGCCATCATTGTGTATATCAACCTTATCTAGCCCCAAAACATCAGATTGAGCTATCGGGCTTGTGTCTATAACGTTAACTTGCGCGTCTTTTAAAGACGATGAAAACTGAGATATTATAGAGTTTAATAAAGGAGCTATCTCTATTTTGTAGCCAGTTTTACCGATAGGGACAGTAAGATGAGTGTTTGTTCCTATTACAGATATACTTGACTGGTTGCTTCCTGCGATTTGTGAAATTTTAAAAATATTTCCCATTGTTATTGATCTCGGATATTTATTATTAAGAAAAAAATAAAAACCCTATGAAAAAAGTTACCGCACATCAACTTGAAGAAAAACTATGTCACGCATTTGAAAATGACAGAAATGTCATGATAGAGGGAAAGCATGGAGTTGGAAAAACTTCTATTATTAATAAAATTATTGCGAAATACGGCCTAAAATACCCAAAAGACGTTGTGTGCTTTAGTGCTGCAACCATGGATCCTTGGATTGACTTTTTGGGAGTTCCAAAGCTTATTAATAATAGTGAGGGAGAGCCATCAGTAAGGCTAATAAAGCCAGAATATATTGATCCTTGTAATTTAAAAATATTATTTTTTGATGAATTTAACAGATCTCCAAAGAGAGTTCGAAATGCAGTAATGGAGCTTATACAATTTAAATCAGTCAATGGTGTGAAGTTTCCAAAACTCAAATGTATATGGGCTGCTATAAATCCAGAAGATGAAAATGAAACTTATGATGTAGAAAAAACCGATCCAGCTCAATATGATAGATTTCACATGCATCTTTATTTAGAAGATACTATCAATATAGATTACTTCTCTCATAAATTTGGGGAAGACAAAGCGCTGCACGCAAAAGAATGGTACGACGGTCTAGAACCTAGTCAAAAACAGAAGGTTTCACCAAGAAGAATTGAATACGCTCTGGAAGAGATTAAAATGGGTGGTGATCCAGAGGATGTTTTGCCTTCGTGCATCAAAGTATCTGAATTTATAGATAGTATAAATGCAAGAAATTTCAAATCATTAGTAATAAAAGCTGCAACAGAAAGAGGCGTATCTGGTGCTAAGGAAATACTTAATGATTTTGATAAGGTTACAGAAATAATAAATAAAACAGAAAATGAAACAGTCATGGAAGCTTGTCTTGAACTAGTAAATCAAGAACAACTGTCTGCATGCTTATCTCAAAGCATAAGCATGAGAAATTGGTGTCAAAAACAGCTTCCCCAAAAAGGAAAAAGAAACACTAAAGTTGATTTAACTAAGAATCAAAAAAAGATAATGACATGCATGCTTGATATTTCTTCAAGTAAAAACAATAAGTCTTTGGCTAGCTGGGCAGAAGCTATGTTATCTATTACAATTCCTGGTCATAAATTTTTGACTAATAAAATAATGACTCCATCAGAATTTGGATATCAAGCTTCGGAGAGATATGATGTTATAAAAAAAATAGAATGGGAAAATACGCACCCAAATAATATAACAATAAAAAATTGGACAGAAATAATCAACATAAATTTTTCTGATAAGACCGAGAAATGTTCAATTAACTCTGTGATTGCAAACTTAGAAGTTATAGAGGATGCAATAAAGAGTAAAAAATGCAGGTCTATGATAGATAACGACAAAACATATGAAAACACAGGTGAAAAAATATCACAATTACTCCATTATTACATATTTGATTATAATACAAAAAAGAACTCTATTTATGGACCAGACGACATAGATACCGTGTATTTTATAAGCAAATTTCACAATATTCACAAAAATTTGCTTTTAACTAAAGAAATATTGAGTAAAAAATTCAGTATATATAAATTAACAGAACAGTCAAATAGTTTTGAAGAAATAAAATGAAAAAAGAATACGATTTTGATTCTGCTATAAGCATAGAATTTAGCCATTCCTCAAAACTTAATGGATACAACGAGGCAGTACAATGCCTAAGACAAAAAAGCAATTTTTTAGCTGATGTTGCATCTATATTTTCAGGAGAAGCCACACAAGCAATACCTACTGCTTGTGTGGTTTTTTCTTCAATATCTGGCACTCCACTTTCAGTAAAATTCAATTACGGCTTTTGGAGCAAGTTAAATCTGCAAGAAAGAGCTGCGATCATTGCTCATGAAATGTTGCATGTAATATTGAATCACGGAAAAAGACAGATAGACTTATTAGATAAAAAACTTGCTAACATTGCAATGGACATATGTGTTAATGAAATATTGGACTCTGAATTTCAAATAAATCCAGAATATGCAGCTGTATTAAAAGAAGCAGTTTATTTAGATAAAATAGATCCTAATTTAGAAAAAGGAAGATGCTTTGAATACTATTACAAAAATATAAGTAAAGAATCTATTTCTGATTTTACGTCAATAGACATACATGATTGGATGAATGCTCACAATATTCATCCAAGCGACATAGATCAAATGATAGAAAGAATGAAAAAAAATGGGTTAGATATGAAAAGCATATTTGATCTCATAAAAAAGTTAAGACTAAAACACGGCGGGTCTGAACCTGGCATTTTAGAAAAAATATTTGAAAAAAACGACTTGTCTGAATACAGAAAAGCAAGATGGAGCAAAGTGATTAAAAAAATAATCAAAAAGGTAGAATTGAATTATGTAAACGATGATGACTGGTTTAGGTCTGGCAGAAGACAAATAGATAATGAAGAATTCATTATTCCATTTAACGAGACACTCGATGAGGTAACTGCTAAAAGAAATATACATATGTTTTTAGACACTAGCGGATCTTGCTCTGAGTGGAGTAACTCTTTTCTTGGATCAGCTTTATATTTTCCTAATAACAATTATAATGTAAATTTGTATTCTTTTGATACTCGTATTTATAAAATAAATGCAAAAAAGCCGAAGCTAAATGGCTTTGGAGGTACGTCTTTTGACTCCATATCTAGGTATGTAAATGACACAATCAAAAAATACGACGCCATTATAGTTTTAACGGATGGTTATGGAGATAACTCTATCTACAAAAAACCAAAATTATGGCATTGGATAATGACTACAGACTACACTCAATTAATACCTTCATCTTCAAACATATATGCATTAGAGTCTATAGTATAGAAATTTTTTAATTATGGCACTGGCACCTTAGATGAAGATGATGAATCAGCAACTGAAGATGATGAATCAGCAACTGAAGATGACGAACTAAACTGATCAGGACCACTAGAAGATGAGCTAGGCGCAGAAACATTAATTACGTCAATACTAAAAGTATCTAAAATATAAGTAAGCTTTTCATTTATAACATATATATTACTACCTGGGAATGTTTCTTCAAAAAATACATGTTCCACTGTGACGAACAGTATAAAATCAGAAACTATAGTCGAAGCAGTTGGAGATAGTGCAAATCCAAGCCAAGCATAACTAGCACCAGTAGGGCTTCCAGGTGCATCTATTCCTATGGTGCCTCCATTTTGGAAATTGCACCATCCATTGCTGTCACATCCAGATGCGTCAGAATTAAAAGGAGGCAGATGATCTGCTGGATTTGTTATCTCATTTGCCACTTGCTTAATCGCTAAAACGGGATCATTACCGCCACCAACACTGCCCCATTTAATTCTAAGATTTTTATACCCATCATAAGACGTAGCAAAATTGCTATTGCCCCATCTTCCGTTGTTATCAGTAAAACTTCCGTTGTATCCAGTAAAATTATTCCAATAAGGATTAGAACTACTACTTGATGATGTTACGACTATTCCAGATGAAGATGATGATAATACTTCAGATGAAGATGATGATGGCAATTCAGATGAAGATGAAGTAGGCGCAGGAGTCCAAGCATTAAGAAGAATACTAAGATCAGCAGAGCTGACTTGACCATCACCATTTAGATCAGCATTAGAACAAATACACGCCCTTATACGACCCCAGCAATTTAAAAGACCAGAAATATCAGCAGAGCTTACAACGTCAGGAGGGTCTCCAAGTATAGCTGGGTTAAGAGCTCTACTACACCATAATATACCTATATTAAATGGATTACCGTATTCCTCTTGAGTAGAAGATTCTACAATATTTACTGCAACACTCTGGCCAAATCTTCTTAAGGTTTGAGGATCTATAAAATAGCCATTGTGCCAAAGGGCAAAAGATAAATATTCACCATTATTAACAGTTAATAAATCATTATTACCAATTACAGACCAGCCAGGAAAGTCTACGCCTTCATATTCAGAACCTCCAGCGCCTGAATGGTCACTATTTGTATTAATAAAAGAATTACTTATTTTATAAACTAGCTGTGGAGTAACATTTGGCGCTTGCTCAGTATTGTCTTGATCAACCGTGGTATTGTAATTAATACTTAATGAAATACTGGAGCCTGAAGCGCTCACATGCCTTTGGCAGTTTCCATTTGGGAATATATATCCATTTTCGTTAAATCCTATGAAATCTATCCAATTAGGCTGTTTAATTATTGATATATTAAAGGCATTACCCCAGTTAACCCACTGACCACTGTCAATAAAAGTTTCTCTTTCTACTTGTACATTTAGTATGTCTGGATTGACAACAGGCCTATCGGTAGATGAGTTAGATACAGCAAAAGCTATCCAATAGTCAGAAGGTACATCTATAAAATCTCCATTACTTATACGTATCCATGCATCAGATGTATTGTCCGTATTTGGATGGTCTGTAGAAACTCTAACTCTTTCAGCATAAACGGTCATTTTATAATGCAAACTTAATCCGTCTATAGATCTATATACAGCTCTTATTCTTTGAGTTACGCCACTGCAATTTTCTACAGATAACCCATTAGGGTAGGTATTGTCAAATTCATTATAACCTACGAAATTATTCCAAACTGGGTCTGGGCAAACTGGAGCTGGAGGACAAGTTACGCATTTACCGTCGTGAGAAGCGACTATGTCCTGATCTCTGGGAGTTTGACCGTTTGGCTCAACCCAAAAATCTCCGCTGGCATATCCAGTGTTGTTAAAATCTAGCGCTCTTCTCTGATCTCCATTTAAACTGTCATTTCCATTTAAAAAGTAAGCAAAAAGAGCACTGCTTGCAATAACTCCTGTTTCACCCCATCTTGGCACAGCTCCGCTAAACAATGGGCAACCAGATTTCACATCAGCTAAAGTTAACCAATCAACACAAACTGTACTACTAGAACTTGGAGGTATCTCAGAGCTAGATGGTGCTATAGAACTAGAGCTTGGAGGTATCTCAGAGCTAGAGCTAGATGGTGCTATAGAACTAGAGCTTGGAGGTATCTCAGAGCTAGAGCTAGATGGGATATCTGAACTAGAGCTAGATGGGATATCTGAACTAGAGCTAGATTCTATGATTATAATAGCACTAGAGCTAGAACTAAGCACAACTATACCTGAGCTCGAGCTAGAAGGAGCAACGATTGAACAAGTGACACATTTTGGTCCTGTAGCTCCGAGATTTAAGTTTTGCAAAAGATTAGTAAATACATACTGCACATCTATTTCACTTACAACTCCATTACCATCAAAATCATATAAACTTCTCGAAGCATCATCACTAACTAGGCCAAAATTAGCTCTCATTAAATTGATGTCTTTACAATCTACAATTCCATCTCCATTTAAATCAGGGCAAGTTCTTTGACCTATATCAGCACCCACAAGATCTGCCCAGTTATATGGAGTTTGATTCGTACAAGTTGAAACTCCAGAAGGAGTGACTACCCCCCAGTTTCCTAAAATATTAGCAAGATCAGAGGCGCTAACAGTTCCGTCTCCATTGAAATCAAACAATTTCAAACATTCAGGAGTGCTAGATTCCCAGCAATTCAATAATGCAGCAAGCTCACTTGCACCTATCTGACAGTCTCCGTTTATATCTCCTATAACAGCTGGAGGCCTAGAACTAGAGCTAGAACTAGAGCTAGATTCTATTATTATAATTCCACTTGAACTACTGCTTCCGACAAATTGATCTATCTTAGTAATAGCGTTGTTTATTGAGTTTATAGAAATAGATCTATATCCATTTTGGTTAAGATGCTGAGTATCCGATGGAGACATGAAATAACTAGAATTAATCATGTCAGTATAACTCGCTATTTCTGAAAAATCAATGAATGTAACGTTTGCCTTAGTTAATACCCAGTTTTTTGCATAAGCTCTCTGAGCTGCATAGTTCACATCATTTGGAACATCTGGAGGAGACATGCTAACCATAAAACCTATTGTGTCTGATGTCCTGCCTATATTTAACCAACTATTAGTAAAAAGACTGATCATCCTATCAATCTCATCAGACCATGCCTTATCTAATGCAATATTTTCTGAATTGGCGTTTATCCATATGACAACCCTACTTGGCAATAGAGTTCCTGGGCCACTTGTCTGCCTTTTGGATATTTCACTTAAGTAAGGTTCTAATACTAGATTCTCTACCCTGGCTAAATTAATATTATATCTATTATGCTGGAAAAAGGTAGCGTATATTTTTTCTATGCTTTCAAAACCTGATATTGCAGAGTGCAAACTTGAAACACAAAAACCGTTTGTATTTGTCCTTATGGATTGCATAACAAAGGCAATGGGACCAACGGAGCCATAAGCATCTCCAGACTGACCACTAGAAGTATTAAACACAACTGGCATTTCCACTATTCTTCCAGCAGGCAAATATAATTCTTTAGACAAAAATCCGATCTCCGTAGTCATTGGTACGGACTCTGGCTCAGTATCTGCTGCTAAAATACCACGACCATCATATGCAGAAAGTCTAATTTTTCCTACTGCTCTTGGGAATGAAGCATCATAAGGAGATGGAGCATAAACTACCCTATAAAACAAATCTTTAGTTTTATAATCTAAATTTATTGCATCAATAAAATTTATACTATTTGATAAAGAAATAAAATTAGATGAAGAAGTCCACACTTGACCTTTATCAAAAGGAAGCCAACCATAATTAATTTCAACTCCGTCTGGATTTAGAGAAGTGTAAGGATTATTAAAGTAAGAACTAAGCTGAGATGGTCCGACTCTCTTTCCTTCCAATAAAGCAGTGCCACTATTATTTTCAGATAACAAACCATAATCTGCAGAATTATTTATTACACTTTCATTATTTGATATTTGATTTCTGCCGTTAAAAAACACTAAAGGAGAAGCATAAACTTGAGCTCCCAATCCATATATGGCCTTAAAAAGCCCACCACTCCATCCACCGTTAGAAAATGGAGCCCCTTCATTGAAATTATTATTAGAATCTCCAATAGTTATTATATCCACTCTCCCTAAGTCCAGAACTGCGTCTCGTATCCATATGGCTGGGATGTTTGATCCATGTATTCCTAAAGCAGTTGCAGCTTCTACGATTCTATAATTCAATGAAGTAGATGAGCTAATCTCTACAGGCACTCTTTGACCTATTGTTGATGAAGTATTAACAATTACACCATCTACTAGCGGCTGCAATATAAGTCCATCATTTATGGCTTCCCCATTATTTACACCTAAATCATTTATAATTAAATTAGGAGTTCTAGTACCATATATATTCTCATAGTATCTAACGCCAGCTACTGGTAGGCCTATTTGGCCAACGCCTAAAGAAGTCTGCAATGAATAATTAGAACCGCTATGAACTAAAACCCCGCCTGCAAAAAAACAATTATACGGTTCAGTTTGAATAGTAAAAGTAACGTGCCTAGACTCTATCAAATTAGGCAAGCTTACATATGTTTCATTTAAATTACTATCTATCAATACTGCATCATTATTTATATAGTATGAGCTTCTAAAGTTAAATGTGCCGTCAGCCTGACCTATTAAAACTGGATGCTCAAAAGTTAAATACAAATTTTTATTAAATTTATATATTGAATTTTCCATTCCTATAGTGACAGACTTAACGTAAGTTTTTACCAATATTATCTTACTAGAATTTGATATTGACCATCCTAGTTTTAAATCGTTCATGCCAGGATTGTCAACCGAATTAATGTCATTAAAAACAGCAGAAAGAAGAGCATCTCCAACCTGCAATTCTTCTACTGGTTTTTGTGACCCATCAGCCATAGAAATAGTAGAGCCGTATCCTATACAATTACAAATAACTGGATCTGGACAGCAACAATTATTTAATGAAGCACAATCACATCCAGTAGGTATTGGATTCTTTGCAGTTAAATTTATTAACTGATACAGGGTTACTGGCACTCCCAAATTGCAGCAAACCACTGGCTCCCAAACAGTATCAAAACATGCGCATAACGCCGTTACCTGACTGGGATTGTTTACTGTACACGTATAGGAAGTTAACTGATCTCTATCCGAACAAAGCTTGCAAAGATATTTTATTTCTACAGAACCACCGCCAGAACCCTGCAAAGTTATATTGCCAGTGCATCCATCTCTGTCAGAATAAACTCCTGGACCTAAGGAAAAACAACTAGGTATACCAGCGCACAAATCTGCCGAACTACTACTAGACGCGCTGGGACTTGAAGAGGGTGGAGAAAAACTAGAAGAACTTGGACTTTCGCTTGAACTACTACTAAGTTCAATACTAGATGAAGAACTAAATTCAAGACTAGATGAAGAACTAGATGAAGAACTAGATGAAGAACTAGATGAAGGAGGTGGTGGCGGAGTAGTGCAACCATCAGTAAAACAAGATAGACTTACTCCATAATAAGATGTGGTATCGTCTTGATCAGGATCGCACTGAGCAAATATAATAAGTCTTATTTTTTTGTACCAAACACTTTTTTGATCAAAGAATTCACACTGATCTTCATTTATTGTTATTATAGTTTTAAATGGTGAATTTGACTGAACTGATTGGCAAAGATTATCATATATAAAATCTTCTTCCATGGGAAATCCATTTGTCCCATTTTCAACAAGTATAGGATGATAACCTTCATTTGGTGGAGTATCTGGTGAAGAATTAACCGTATGAAATGGCCTATAACTAATATATGTATCATTATTAGAATAAGATGAAGAAAGAGGCGATCTAAGAAGACTATCCCTCTCAGAAGAGGCTGATTTTGTACCTATTATAATAATTTTATCAGATACATTTCCAGTATAATATGTTAAACATAGCTTCATAAATCTATTTCCAGTAGTTCCTCCGACTGGAACTGAAGCAAGATCTATAATTTCTTCCCTTACTCCTATGACTTCATTATTAATTGATAAGTTATAATTACATGCATTATTGTTAGAACTAGAACTAGAAGACACAAACGGAGTACCTCCGCAAGAATCTAGGTTTGAATTGCAGTCAACGCATCCAAGACAAGTCATCTGCAAAGACCAAGACATACCTTCATCATTAGCACTACATCCAGGAAATATAACTAACCTAATCTTATTGTCCCATACAGAGCCTGTATTTGTTGTAAAATATCTGTTATCTATTTTTATGCATGCAAAGTCAGCATCTACGTTATCGTTACCGCCATTTCTAAAAGGAAGATCTGGTGTAGTTGAATTCGTTACTATGCATTGAGATCTAAGTATAGGAAATACCTGTCTATCATATGAAGAACCGCCACCTGGAGGAGGGTCCCACGTCTGTACTATTGCGTCAGAAGACGCTCTTGTATCATATTGAGACACGTCATAGTAGCCCTGTGGAGGGGAAGTAGGATCATATATAGCAGGAGAACTGCTAGAAGGATTGACAGAAGGGGCTCCCCATATAGGCTTTCTTAATATGTCCGTTGCAACTTGATCATTAATCTTCGCCGTAGGCATAATCGCGAATCTTGACGGAGCACCAGTAGAAAGCCATTTTATACACAAAAATCCATACGAAGTAGAAGAATCAAAACAGCTACCAGCAACCTCGGATACATCCAATATTATTTCTATTGGCTTATTTACTATTGGAGTTGGAGAAACAGTTAAGGAACTAATTGAATATGAAAAATTGCATTCAGTTCCAGGATCAACACCTGGTAGAGAAGTGGCACTATATATGAATACTAATTTCTTATTGCAAAATTTAAGTTTATTAAGCAATCCTATAACTGAATTTACCCATATAACATGATCTCTTAAATAATCATTAAAAGTAGCATAAGATTGAGAATATTGCCTAGGACTATTAAATATATCTAAATCAGCTTGTGAATAATATTCATCAAAAATGTCTTCTATTTTTTCATAATATTCATCAGAAGGTATTGCTGTTTCATCAAAAGGATTACCGATTTTATGAAAAAAACCTCCTGGTTTTTCGTAATAAACATTATCAGTCGGCAAATCTCCAAATATTATAGATGGCTTGTAAACAAGCTTCTCGTAAACTCCAGAAGAATGACTTTTAAACATCTGCTTAATAGCATCATTAATTTTAACAGAAGCGTCATAAAGGCCAATTGGAGTTGAAAAGTCTAAGCCTTCTAAATTAACTAAATTGTAATTTCCATTTGGAGATAGACTCGGATTATTAGATATATAGCCTATCCTTACTGCTTCCTGCCTTATCTTAACCTGATTGACCACAAACTCCATCAAAGAGTCTATTCCAGTAAGGCCTATGCCAGAAGAATCTAATGATATATTTTCTTTCAAAAAATTGGAAGAATATTGAGAAAACTCAAACGGATTTACAATCATTTACCCTTTAACCTTGTGTAGAAGCCCTTAAATCTTGCGCAGAAATCATTCATAAACTTAGTCTTTTCATCGTCAAATTCATCACTAGTATCAACAATATGTATAGAACCATTAGCTGCCATTATAGAATTAGCACCAGAATTATACATAGATATCTCTATTCCATTTAGTAAACCTGCATTGTCATTAACTGAAATTATATTTCGAGCTTGCTCTATATGATCCTTTGTAACGTTTCCAATCAATACAAGGTCTGTTAGTTTTTCTGATGGATTTGATGAATCCAATGATCTTTTTTGCAGTTGTGACTCTATGGAAGCATTTCCAGTTATAGCAGATATAACGCTTGCATTACTAGAAACAAAGTTTTTGTTTGGCTTCCATTTAGCAACTGATCGACTTGCTTTCCTTAAAGCCTCACCACATGTACACGTAAAAGGAGACAGTTCAGAATTAACGTCCTGACCGTCCAATACTGGAGAAAAATGCCAAGATGGATATAAATGGGTAGAATCTAAATCTTCATACACATAAGAAAGTCTAGAAATCCATATTTTATCAGAATTAAATATGGATCCATAATTTGGATTCAAATATTTAGATATATTGTCTATAACTTTGTTCCAAATATTGTTAGATTTTTCTATGTAATCAAATTTACTAACGTAGATTGAATAGCCATAGTCAGAACCAGAAACATCAAATATATTAGGACAACTAAAACCAGATTGCTTATAGTCTAAATTATTAGATTTAAAAGTAGAAGATGAAATCTGAGCAATATCAATACAATTAGATATAAACACATCGTTTGCATTAAATCTATTCATTTGCTTAATTCTACCAAATGAGCTCATTTTTCTTATTGAAGTAATTGGATTTCCAATAAAGCTGTTCATAGAAACATCATCCTGAACCACTATTCCTACTCTTACATTGCCAAAAATTCTCCTATTTTTAAGCAAAGGTGTAATAAAAGAATATGAATCTTTAATTGCTCCAGAATCAACCGCAGACTGAACTCCATTGTAATTTATAAACTTATTTGCAGTAGCTGCGACAGTAATTACCTTTGGGCCAGTCATGCCAATTCCATCTCTGCTGCCTGCGGTTCCAGAAGCACTTATATTAGATGGAGGAGGTACCTGAACGTTTTCCGCTAAAGGCATTTCATATTTTATGAATCCATGAATTGGCAGTACGCTAATTCCGTTTTGGTCTTTATAATATGACTTTTTATATATCCAGTTTTCCTCTTCTTGGGTCGCATTCGCAGATCCAATTCCAATACTGACTGAACCATAATCGTAGCTTCTTACTACATATATAATATTATCGCCCCAGTGTATTAATCCAGCAACATCGTGCCAGTCAGACTGCAACATTGTGCCTATTTCGCTAGATATGCTGGCGTCATAGTCCCTATACGACATACTTACATCCATAGGAACTGCGTCAGAGCCAGCAAAATATATTCTCTTAATAGTTGCACTAGGAGACGGAGGCTTAACTAATACGTGAGCATTATTTGTTGAATTTATACTGTAGTTTACATAAGGCATTATTTCTGGAACACCGAAACTATTATCTACACTACTAAACAATTGCAGCCAGGCGCGCAAAGACGGATTATACCTTTGATCAGAATCATCGGTTTTGCCCGCACGTAAATAATTGAATGCTGGATTGCAATCATTTTGCAATTGAGTATTAATATCAAATATACCAATCTGATTAGCAGAATCAGAAAAAGTATTTGATATAGTAGCTATGTAAGACTTAGCTATACCTCCAACATTAAATACTACTGGAGATATCTTATTAGCATAATTATGAAATCCAACAGAAGATCCATTTATGCAAGATGGCACGCATATAGTCTTCAATTTCTTAATATCACTATTATTTGCATATACTACAGAAAGACCATCATCAGTCTGACCATATACCACATATGGCGATTCAACTCTAGAAACTTCTATTACATTACTAATAAGGCCACCAGAAGACTGACCCTTGATTCCCGTTATGGTCCAACTACTTCCTCCTGATGTAGTTGCTTTTATAATATGACCACCAGATGATATAGCAAGAGTATTTCCAATAAATGCTATGCCGCAAGATCCGTTTTTCGCACTTATAGGTAATAAAGTCCAGAAATTCATGTTGTTATATGACAAATCACTGAAATCTGAACTGCCTTGAGGGACTAAATTGTTAAGCTCAATAAGATTATCTAGGCCAGAGTTAGATTCCGCCTGAGCCTCAAAAACATGCACTTTAGTCTTCATGGTCGGAGTATTCTGAACATCTCCAGAGCCAAATGTCCTCAAATAATCACTAGTAGGCTCTTGACCAGAAATGCAGTGTATTTTCCACAATCCATCAGTTTGCCTTGTACCCCATATAGATTCGCACATACTTTCTATTGGCCTATACTCTAACGGCACCGAATTAGAACCTATTATATTTGTGTTTGGTATTTTTACGTAATTTCCACTTGCGTCTAAAGATAAAACATCTACAAAAAACGCCTTAGGATTTCCGTCACTAGTGGAAACATCAGACCATCCAGTATATCTGTCATCTGGTATTTCTGGCGACCATCTATGCTTTCCAATACATACTATATTAGAATCTGAAGACATCCAAAGCGAATACCTCCATGCCTGATTGCATTGAGGAGAAAATTCTCCAAAACTCAATCCAGATATATTTTTTATACCATCTGGAGGATTCGTATTTGCAAGAGCATTGTAGTTTACTAAATCAAATTTTAAACCATTTTCTGATATAGATATTTTAATAATATATATAAAGTATGTATTTTCACCAGCACCTATATTACCAGCTATGACAAGCTTATCTTTTTCATTAAAATAAGAATTTTGCCTGAATAGTGAATATGAATTTTGTAAATTTTGCAAAACAGTATTAAGTAAGCTCTGATCATTACAAGAAATCTCATATTTTGTTATGCTTGGTCTAGATGAATTAGATTCTTTACTTAGAATATAAAAAGCATCTCTCCAGAAAATAATAGGTATAATTTCTCCATTAGGAGAAACAAAACTTATAGAAGTGCCTTCTCCCAACATTGCAAAAGAATTATTTGTTTCATTCTCTGTTGGTAAAATATCATAATTTAAACTCTCTCTATCAAAATAATAAATGTCAGCAGCATTATTTGGAAAACTTCCCGTATTACTTCTTTCTGAAGAAATCTCGGCAGATCTATAAAAAGACTTTATTTTTCTAGCATCATCTGATACTTGAGTATTTAAATTTAAAGATTTAAAATCAAAAACACTTATAGATGGATTACTCGCTTCAGTTTCTGATATTCCAAATCTTTGAAATACTATGGGTCTTGAATCCCATACATATTCGGGCATTTTAAAACATGACATTCTTTCAGATATCAGATATGAATTAGGACTAGGAACAGATCCAGATGGTATTTCATTCTGATTGATACAATATACAAATGGTCCAATAATAGAATACCATGTTTGAATAGAACTTGCTCCAGATCCTTTTTTGCCATAAAGCATCTTATGTTTGCCGAGTTTTGTAAGCCATGCTCTATTCGCTGGCACCTTTACCATACCAGAGCCAGTTGGAACATACTTGGGTATATGTGAAGTGCGACAAGGAGGAAGCCAGCCAGACTCTTCAGAATTATCATTGATTTTAACATGATTGCCTGGCCAATAATGAGGCGTATTTCCTGAGAAGTTAGAATTTGGATTCAAAAGATCATTATTTATTATACTAGATCTATGCTTAATATCCTCATCTCTAGCCCTTAATCCCAAAATAGGCTGCAGCCACAAGCCATTTCTCATAATGTTATTTTGCACAGTGTTATTAGTGCTAACTTGTCCAGAAGGAGCAATATCTCTTATTACAGCACTATTAGCATTTGTAGATATATCCATTGTTGAATTAAAAGTTCCCTGTATAGGCCTTCCACTAGAATTAAGTCTACAATTTATATTAATACACACAAGACCGCCGCCACGAATTACACCATTGCTCCAGTCCCTACTCCTCTTAAGTTTAAATGCATCAGGCGCATTAGGATTACCTCCTTCAAGAGCAGCATTTGCGTTTACTGACGCAAGCACCATCACGCTTGCCATACTCTGACCAGCTCCAAGTGCAACTACTGATGTATTTATATCAATTATATGAGCCTTGTTTTGATAACAAGCAAGTATAAACGCCGAAGCACCAGCCCACCATATATCCGTTGAACTATTCGTATTATTTAATCCAAGCTTTTTCCAAGCTGAAAGATTTGTGCCCATATTGGACCTATTTATACTAATTAAATTATAATCAGGATTTTGTGGACTAGTTTCTGGAGATATCTGTTGAGCATAATTTATGGATGGAGCATTGTTCATCAAAGTAGCTGCAAATATAAAAGAATGCTTATTTGACAGCCCCATCTCGAACATGTATGGAACGCTAAATGTTGGCAAACAAACTAGACTAGAGCCATTTATTAAGTTAGCAGGACTTTCTGCATCTTTCACTTCAGGGTAAACTTCGATTGTCTGACTAGCATTGCCATTATATGATGTACCATTAAACGTCCAGCTATCCACCCTACGACCACTGCAATATGCACTATCCCAAGTAATGGAATACGCATTTACAAAATTTAAGTTCATGATGCCAGATGCGTCAGCTACCTGCTCAGGATGATCATTAGAACTAAGTATTGTTATAGTATTTCCCGCAACGTCGCGAGAAAATTTTATGGCACTACAATTATGTTCATTACTGATTGTGTTTTTTGTTGTTCTAGGGAAGAAGTATCTAAGCCTTCTATATATAAACTCGTTCTGATATACAATTTCTTCTCTTCCTATAGATCTTTTTTCAGTATTAAATGGAGATATCTGGACACATCTCCCCCTACCAGTTAATATGCTTGTTTTATAAGGATATCTTAATACATTTTTATATGATTCTCCAACTGCATATCCAGAAGTCTTGAATACGTTAACAAATGCAGGTAGCGTAGCAGGAGTCTTTATGGTAGTAAATATGGTTTGAAAACTTACAGACTGAATAGTGTTAGCAGTAGTATAACGCTCATATCCAGAAAAAAGATCTAAATCATTCACTACACCAAATGTATCAGTATTATTAATGCCTGGAGAAGTTCCATATTGAACATTTTTGTGCAAAGTTAAAGATGTAACAAGAGGATAAAAAGCATCATTATTAGCGGATAAATGGGGCACAGAATATATTCTAGACACGCAACTTGCAGGGACAGATGGACCAAATTTATTACCAACTGACTGCGCTGCCGTGTAATGTGTTTGAGGAATTTTAAATATAGGCGCAGTATTGGATGCAAATGAAAACCCATTCTTGATGGCATTATTAATATAATTCCTAGCAGTTGAGGGTGAACCTGTATTGTAATGATTGAAAAACAAATCTGTTAAAAAAACCGTATCTGTAGGAGCTATGAGCCTGTTTGGTTTTTCTAAACTGTTACCGCTGGAGCTTTCGTCATTAGGAGATGTCATCCAGCCTGACAAAGAACCCTCTTGATTTACATTTTGTGTGCCAATAAAACCCGCAACATAATTAGAAAAGTTTTTTCTAATTGCATTCAATGTGCTTATTCTTTTATCTAATAAACATGAAAAACGCAAAGAAGGTAATAAAACATGTGGAAAATTAGAACCACTTGTATTCGCATATATTTTTTGATTAACTGATCCAAATCCTGAAAAATAAGTTATAATTTGAGATCTACGATCAGCAACTGGGTCAACATTTGCTGATAATCTTTCATGTTGGTTATAAACTCCATGTATAAAAGAATCTTTTTTACCTTTGAAATACAGACATGCGTTCCATCCAAATATGTCTTGAGTTTTATCAATGCCAGCATACGGAACACCTGAATATATGGCTTGAGGCGTAAGGCAATTAGTTGCATTAAAGGTAAAATTTACAGGGCCAAAACAAGGTGTCTTTAATATGACTGGAGGACCTGAAATGGATACTGCTCCATTAAAAAGATCTACATAATCATAATTGTCTTTCTCTCTATCTATTTGACTTGGTTGGTCATTATCCTTTTTAACGTCAGGAGCGCATCCCACAGTGCACCCAGACCAGCCTAAAAATTTCGATGTAGCAGTAACATGAGAAGCAGCGGAAGAATTATTAAGATTTAATATATTTGCATCCCAGTTAATATTAATTCCTCCTGCAGCCATTCTGTATGAAGCAAGATCTCTTCCATCAACCGCATGTATCAAGGCTAAATTGGTAGGTAAATTGGAATTACCACCAATAAGATTAAAATTCGAATAGTTGTATGGCTGTCCAGTTGGAGTGATATTCTCACCCAACTTAGTTAAAGTTCTTTGAAGATTGTTAGGAGTAGTACACGTACCAGCCGCAGCAGGATAAAATAGCCCTATAGCACAAGGACCATGAAAACCAGAATCCACAACCTGTATACAACCAGGCGATATATAATTACCCGAGGACCACCAGGTTTCTGGAGAAGAACCTGTTAAAAGAATATTTTTTATCTTTTTGATTGGATTGCCAACTAGGTCAGTATAGACACTAGACTCGGCATCTTCGCTGATATCGTTAAGAAGAGTGAATCCATTTTTACTAATATATTGGAAATTAGAACTAACCGTATATATCGCTATCTTATTGTTATATAAATCATAAACTACAGGATTCATAGATTCAACAGGGACTGTCCACCTGTTCGATCTTACAGGAGTTATTGCAAAAGCTTTACTCAGCTCGATGTTGCCAACAACCCAATTCTCACCAGATGGAGATATGATTGGGGAAAATAGATTATACGTACCGCTATTTATGGGAGTAAGATATGTTGCACTCAATGGATTAGTTTCATCAACATGAGCAGGCAATGAAGAAGATGCATCAGATGCAGAAGAAATGCTATCTGCACTAGCATCTAAATCTCTAAAAGGCTTTGGATGCATCTCCATAACCCTTATGGTTCTGTCCTCTGTTATATATAACGGCATATCTGCGACAGATACATCAGTAGCACCTATAGATCCAGCAGGCACTACATCTTGTTCCATGCTAAAAGCGCCCAAATCGGAATAAGTAGATATGTGACTTGATCCAGTAACTGGGTCTAATGAGAATTTAGCTATCTTAAACTTTGGTACAGCAATTCCACTTTGAATATCAACGACACTTCTCTCTAAAAGTTGAGCAAAATTATAATCCCAAACATACCTATTGTCAACAGTATTTGTAAGGAATCCAGCAAAATGTCTTTTACCTAATACAACTTGATCATATTTATAATTAACCACTTCATTTGAGTCTGGATCTATTATTTTATTTATTTTCTTACTAGGAACACATCCGTAGGAAGATGCGCCAGGTACAGATAATATCTTGACTATACCTTCTGCGTAATCATTATAACTAGGAGCAAAAACTCCTATCTGACCAGGACCACCTACATATCCAGATGCTCCAATTAAAATATCAAATCCACCACCAGAAGTGGGGTGCACATCAAATCTTTTACCGTACCTATCTCCAACATGGCCCAAAGAATTAGAGCCAACTACTGTCCAATCTCCTAATAAATTAGATTCTAATATATATATTTCACCAGGAAGCAAGCTATCTTGTGAAGAACTAACTCGTGTATCACGAACATCAGAAGCAGAAACAATTATTCTGTTATTTACTATTTTTACATAAGAACCAAAAAACCTATTTGATACTGAAGCAGGATATACAATACTTGTAGAAAAAACGTCTTTTATATTTAAAAAATTATAATTGTAAGAACCGCGAACTTTATCTATTGAGACTATATCAGTAATTGATGGATGCGGAATAAGGGAGTATACGTTAATTTCACCTTCCGCAGAATTTCCATAGAAAGGAGATCCGACTACTATTTGCTTTTCATCTGAATCAATAGAGAATCCGAACCCCGCAGAAACTGAAGGAGTACGATATGGTACATTATCAAAATATATATTATTATTAAATGAAAAATTTACGTCGTTACCGTTCATAGTAAAAGCAAAATTATATAAATAACCGCTCTTAACCGTAGACGTTGTGTCTGCTACTGTAACAGAAATTTTATTTGTCGTACCATTACCTGTAGCCTCAACAACTACATTTCCTTGCAGGCTATCTGGGCTTCCTACAAATAAATTATAAACATTATTAATTTGACTAATTGATATACTAGAAAGCCTTCCATTAGCAGCGGGATTAGCACCTATGTCATCATAACTAGAAAATCTAAAATTAATAAAATATAAATAACCACCAGCAGCATTGCTATAATCAATAGTTGCGTTATTGTTAATAATTTGAATGAAACTACTTTGACTTACAATAGATGATTTACATATTACAGTTATATGGCCATAGCTTTTTATACTCGATATTCTCCAATCACCTGAAGCCTCACCTGTAGTATCTCCATTTATCCTAATAGGAACTTCATTAAGTTTACTAAATGGAATCGGATCGTCTACGAAAGATGATGTCTCGTATATAATAAATGAATCACCACCACCAGAAGTTACTGATACAAATAATTTTAGGACTTCTTGACCTGATGCGTTTAATCCTTTTGCGAAAGAAATAAATTTACCAAACTGCGACCCAGCAAGAAGATCATAATAAGATAAAATTTGAAATATTTTATATCCATCATCTTTCTTATGATATATATAAACCTTGCCTGCCATAGTTTGATCTAATATAAAACCTTCTGGACCAGTAAAGCCATCACCTGGAGCTGATACTGCTGCGAAACTACCGTCTGGAGAAAACTCTACTTGCCAGCCAAATAAAGAAGGCTTTTTTCGCATAACACTGTCGAAAGTAAAAGTTGGATTAGTAAAATCTTTAGGCGCCAAAATTAACTCAGAACTTTCAAATACATCAAATTTATCACTTTCGAACGCAGCAATAGATCCGTCCTTCATCCTGGGACATATTCCAAATAAACCTTTAGAATCTATTAAATCATAAAAATAATCTGTCGAAGAAGGAACAGAATTACTGCCGTATTTATAATAAAATTGATTTATATTATTTAGTACATTATTGTCTAAAAAAGAACTAGAAACATCAGTATATGCACTCGCAGATGAATTATGTCGATAGACGCTGTCTAGTCCACCAGCTGTTACAAACCTAAATTCTGTATTATTACCGTTAATATAGCTGCTAGCCAAAAATTCACCACATACTGATATATTTCTATATCCTGCAGATCTAAAAGTTCCATTTCCACGAAGTGTTGTTAAAATCACTCCACCTGCATCGTATCCAATGGTTATGTTGTTGCCCATTTTTCCTTTTGCATATATTCTACCATCTTGAGTTAAGACTGCAACAAAAAGTCTTCCTCCAACTATTTTTACGATAGGACCAGAAGAATCTGTTTGCATTTCAGTAATAATAGAACTTACATCTGATGCGTTAAAACCTAATTCATCTGATGCACTAGCTACGTCTTTAGCAAATATTTCTATATTTCCATCAGACCTTAAAGCAACTATTCCATTCTTACACGCAACAGCCTGAGAATATGAAACGCTACTTGATCTAGATGCATCAATTTTAGATATGATTGTAGAATCTGATAAAGAATTGCATGTCCATGCATACAGTCTATTATCTGTTGAAACAGAAACAATTTTATCGTATCCACAGGAAATATACTTAGAAACTAAAACTCTATTATTTTCATCTAAAAAATCAGTGTCATCAGGAAACGAATTTGACATATTTAAAGACTGTTTCCACAATCTTATGTGACCTTCTGAATCTATTGCGGCAAAATAATTTCCCTTTCCATCTGTAGTAAAACCAAAAGACATTTTAGAAGAATCTATGTCTGCAATTATATTTTTATTTAATTCTTCTGTTTCTGAATTTCTGGCAGCTATGGCTCCTCCATAAATAATTACATCTGCTGGCTTTTTCTTCCAACCACCAGGAATTAGCCTATATATGCCTTCAGTAGTTTCTATATTTGAAACTACAGTTGCACCTACAGGTGTATTATCTTTAAATCCTCCGCTGCACAATGCCCACAAAGATCCTCTTTCATCAAAACCTATAGACTGTATAGCAATTGGCATTTCAAAATTATAATCATAAGAATCTGCTAAGCAAGCCAATGAATGATATGTTGAATAATTACTCCTATTAAAAGATGGCATAATATGCATGGATGCTGATTTCGGAAGCTGATCTCTAAAACCTATGTATCCAGCATGATTCCATTTAATATCGTTCCAAGCACCATTACTTGCAATTTGCTCAGAAACATCAGCCCATATTAACTCAGAAAATATATGTCTTCTTTTTATTATAGAAGACGAATCCAATGGGGAATTCCTAACTGGTATATTTTGAGCGTGAATGTCAGCCGTCTGTCTAACTGCCCATATTCTTTTTCTATCATCAAATGCGTAATAGTCACGTATAGTATCAGCTGGGTCAACTATGCATGCAGATGCCCCTACAGAACCAGAAGAGCTAGAAGATCCAACACCAGAGCTAGAAGAACTAGGCACTATCTCGCAGCAACCCAATTTATCTACTATTTCAGTAGACTTAATATTTACAAAGAAACCAGAAGGCTTGCCCGAAGAATCTACAAACATTTTAGGGCGCATTGCTCCCTGCAATTGATCATAAGAATTTGAAGGTTGGTCAACAACTTCTTGCGGTATATTAAAATATGAAAAATAATCGTCTGGCTTAGACCTTAGTATTCCACCAGACTCGCCTAATTTATGCACTGCAAATAAAGCGTATTTTACCTTCTGCCTGGCTCCTCCGTTTTCCCCGTCATCAACATCAGACATTTGTTGTAAATTATCAACAACAACTGGATTTCCATATAATGTTATCAAATCATTTACAGCTAAATCAAACCAAACAAAGCCAGGTGCTGCTGATGTATTGTTGGCCCTTATGCCACTTCTTCTTCCATCGCTGTCTAAATCCTCAGTAGACCCCTCATTATTTACTGGAATTTGTATTAACCATTCCCTGCCCGTAGACATTGAATATGATCTAACTGAAATTTTCGCGTTTGTGATATAAGCTTCAGTATCTCCTGGAGATATAGAAAGAGTGGAGATAGCTTCTCCTAAATTAGCTGGGTCTACATAAGGATCCTGGCTATCATTAGGTTGATTATACACATAAAAATGCCAATATATTATTTTTTTAATTTCTATCATTTTAATCTTCTATCTTCTCTATATAAATATCTTATCGTAAAATTTTGAACCAAATCAGTATTTTGTTGATCAGCGTTAACTACGAAAGTTACTCCGAATAATATTTTTTGATTTAATTCATTACCTGTACTTGTTGGCTTCCAGTCTTTAAAAGAAAATCCAATGCTAGCCACTATTACTTCATTAGGAGATGATGTTCCTATTTCGTCTGTTGCAGGGAATCTAAATTTAGGTTGTATCAAAAGATATTTATCATTATTATTTATTGCGCTAACAATCTCAGATGGAATGATAGTATTTTCAGCATTATTTTGAGGATTAGTATATACAATAGCTTTATTTACCTTAGATCTAGCGGCAGAGTCTAATTGAGAACATTCAAACTCCCAAGGCCTATCAGTAACTACACCAGACTTCAATCTTAATTTAAGAATTTCTTGCTCACTAGGATTAAATACGTTCCTAACGCTTGATCCAGTAAAGTCTGATTTTATCAATAATAAAGCGTTACCATTATCTAAAACTGGAATTTTTGATATATCCATAAAGAAATAACTGGTTATCTTTATTTTTTTAATACCATCTTCTACAATAGAAACAGCTGTCTGATCACAATTAATCCATTCTTCAAATCTTACTTCTATGTTATTAGATACACTAAATGCAGAAGGAGGCAAAAGAGGAGCTCCTAAATTCCAGAAGAAATCGCAGAAGTTATAGTCAAAAACGCATTTTACATCTGCAAAAATCCTAACATTACATGTTCCAGAAGATTCAGTTGTATTACCTTGAAAATATATAGGTATATCTACATAGCAATTATCAAAACTGCCAGGAGCAACAGATCTTCTTGCCTGAATCATTAAAGATCTTAAAGTTGGAAAAATCCTTAAAGCCCAAACCTGCCTATATCCTGGAACTGGTATTAAAGAAATATTTTGCCTGTACGTGGTCGGTATCGAAGAATCATCAAAACCAGATATATCGCCATCTTCAGGATCTATAATAGGAGATCCAATTCCTGCTATATATGTTTCATCCACATTAGTAGAACTTCTTACAAAACCTCTACCACTAAAATTGAAATCTCCAAAATCTGCACTAGCCATTGTGGCCTCTGGAGATATAAGAATATCAAAACTACCAAAATTATCTAATACTAATCCAAAGCTCCTGCCACCTCTAGATACTCCCATATTGTAATTGGGATTGTTATTATTAATCGCTATAAATCCAAACTCATCTAACACTGATGGAACATTTAATATTTTTATATTAGCTACTATAGTGCTACCTAAAAGATTTATTTGCACAAAATTAATTACTGATTTTATTGGTATGGATAACTGAACTGGATAAACAAAATACCTCTGACTTGTATTGTCATCAGGAATAACAAAGTAGGATTCCATAGCTTGATCTGGAGCTATGGAGCCAGTAATTATTTCTGGATCTTCAGTCGAAGAATAAGTAACTCTCGCTTGAACTTGCGAAAATTCACTAGATGCAGCGTTAACGGGTCCATAAGACAAATCTGAATAAACTATTTTTACAAACAACAAAGCAGTATCTGCATCAATAGTTCTAAATTCAATTTGGCCAATACCTGATTGCTCATTATTAGCAAAATATGTGTTTGGAGATGGATTTATAGAAACATTATTAGCCGATATTTGTCCGCCATATGCAACATGAAGTCCAGATATGGGCGGGGCATTCATCGCTGTAATTTTACTAGTATTTTTATAATTTACAGAACCGAAGCTTTCATTATTGTTTTTTATGAATGCAGACTCAACAAAAGAATCATCTGCTAAGACAGAAGCTAAATCTCCATTATAATATGTTGAAGTTGTCTCAAAATTTTCAGATAACATTATTGCATCTCTAGGTCTAGAGGCCTTGGCAACTGATAATTGAGCTGGCAAAAACTGACTAGATTTAGAAATAAAATTAAAAGATATTTTATTAGAATCTGGACCCTGCTCATGGTATACATCATATTCAATGTCGATTTCTGAATCATTTATATCTACTTTTCTAACTCTTTCATAACTTATACCTAAAACTTCTGGAACAATAACAGATGGCTTTACTGAAGCAACCCCAGACTCATTATCTGATAAAGAATAATAAGAATCTTCTAACAGTCTATTGTCATTTTCATTATATGAATATACAAAATCATATTGATAGCCGTCAAAGATAATTTCACTTATTATAGATTTTTCTGTATTTATAATATTTTGATTTAAACTTTCTATTTGATCAAAACTTTCTATTGAAGTTTCAGCATAAACATATGGCTCTATTGCGGAATCGCTTACATAAGAATCTACTAAATTTGCATCATATTGACTATATGGAAAATTGTAAGTTATTATTTTATTAAATTCATAATATGCGTTTACTATAGTTACAGGATCTTTTTGAGACAATCTACGCGTAGAATAAGCTTCTGGATTTTCAACTAGACTAGTTGCCTGTATCCCATAATTTCCTATGGAATTATTTATGTCATTAATTATATCTTTAACAGATCCATACTTTCTATTATTTAAGTAAAAAGAATAAGATCTTGGATACTTATTCTCGTTAATGTAATCTATGTAAAATTTTAATCCAGTTTCTTCTCTTATATCTACTTTGTTTTGATACACGCTGTAGAAAGCTTTATTTATGTTAGTAACAGCAGGATAAAAATAAGGGTTATATTCGTTATATGCATCATAATCATATGGATTATCTAATATGTTTTGATCATTTGCTGAATACGGATTGTAAGAACTAATATACAAACTATCATTAATAGAAGGTTCGTAAATTTCTATACTTCCAAAATAATTTAAAGCACTAGTACCTAAATACGCATCTAATTCCTGTTGAGTATAAGCATCTACATTATAAGGCTCTTCAGAATAAGGATAAATATAAGGTTCTATTATTGGATAAATAGGACCAACGAACGGAGGCTTATTATATATTTTGCCAAACAATAATTGATCATAAGGCATCAAATCATTTGTTCTAATATTTGGAGAAAGCTCTATTGATAAAAGACTTTCAAACGTTTCATCGTGAACGTCTTTAAAATTTCCTACTGAATTTCCTATGTATTTATTATTTCCTAAAGTATCTGCATAATGTATGTTTTTATTCTCAACATTATAAGTTAAATATGACTTAACTTTTTTCTCTCCGCTTCCAGTAATGTAAACTGCACCCATTTTATTATTTTGATTTTGTGTGTCAAAACTTATAACTATAGTTTTACCTGTCTGCCAACCTCTTTCTCTAGCCCATTCAATCATATCTTTTCTGATAAAAGCAGACACTATATTTTCTTTATATACAGAGTTTTCTATCCAAGAATGGCAAGAATTTATACTGACATATCTTTTTAATACACCAACATCATCTCCGCCTTCATGAATAAGTAAAGCTTTATTGTCAAATTGAAATGGACTTAAAGTCGCAGAATTTTCAATTGCGTCTGAATCTGTGACATCAATAATATTGGAAACATGACCGCCTACTCCAGACGTAGAGTACAAAACATGGAAATTGCCTCCACCAAAATATTTTTTCTCATCCTCTCCGTATTCATTTATGCCCTTTCTAAATGGATTCGGAACATATTCTCTATCTGCATATCCATAAGGACCTGGAAACATAGATGCATTTTTGTAAAATATAAAAAGCTTGTTTGTGGCAGTAGGAATATCTTCCCATATTTTTGATAGATTTTTGTTCAAAAAATCGTCTTCAAAATTATCACCAAAATGAGACATGATATATGCTGGAGTTGTATGAAAAAATCCATTTTCATTTTCTAGCTCTTTATTTACTGTAGTAAAGGATACTCCTATTTGAGAGGCGCCGAATAGCTTCCTATCATCTCCAAATGATTTTGTCTCTGATGCTGGACCAGGACATGTCATTGCATCTGTTTCATATTTTGGAAGATTAAGTATAGAAGAAAAATATGAATGACCATATTTAATAACATTTATGCTTTTAAATATAGTGTCATATTTATAAAATTTATTATAACCTGAACCGCCTTGCTCTATAGGTATAAAGTCTTTATTACTTAAATGGTCATAGAAACTTTTTATTTCTCCCCTGACATAAGCGGTAGTTAAGCATCTATTCAAGGGTGCTATCCCAATATAATTATTCAATTTAACTACATGTTTTAAACCTTTACAAAATATAAATGAACGGAAATTGAATCCTTTTATAGTAATTGTGCTTTTTTCAGATATATCATATTCGCTGTTATTGCCCATCCAAAGCCTTGCTGCAGCCATCAATGATAAGCCATCATAGTTTTCATGAGCACTAAACCTAATGACAGGATCATTTGGATTGTTACTAGATATTCCTAGTTCTTTAAAAGTAGGTATGAATCCATTGTGAGTGGGGCTCAGTGTGCCATTAGGAGATTGCAAAGATACCTTGCCTCCTAGGTTGCGCTGCAAAGCATTTAAAACATCCATAACAGAAAGACCCCTGCTCGCTACATCTAAATAAGCAACGTCTTCATCTGAATAAAATATTTCTGAATTTCCGAAAGCATAATTATCTTGTACAACATTTGGGTTGACCGAAATATGCAAACTACCATAAAATATTTTTTGATCTTTTACCGTACTATAAGTAGTTTTAGATTCTAATTCAATATTATATTTATCTCTATTTTTTATTTTTAATTCAAAATCAATCTTACCTAGTAAAGACTTGTGTATCTCAAAACCTATGCATTCCACATAAGACTCGCTTGCAGCAACGTATTCTGGAGAAAAGTATAAATGATAAGGAACTTTACCATTTTCATTATTTTCTTTTTTGCCATATTCTCTTCTGAAATGAAGAAGAGGATAAGAAGTGTTAGATTTTATAGCAGAAAATATATCCTTTATGCTCACTAAAGGATGACTTCTATTTATGCCATTTTCGTCCACCAAAGATCTAGTAACAACCTGGTCATAAAATGCCAATCCATCTTCGTTAAAATATTGCTTATGACTAATATTAGTATGTAATCTTGGCGCATTATAATTATATTTTAAATTCGAGTTTAAAAATGAAGTATCTGATCTGTCATGAATATTAACTATGGGAAAACCTCGAGCTATATACACATCAGCATTATTAGATATTACTATGTTTTTTAGACCACCAACATCGTCAAACTGATAGTCTCCAGACGCAGAATAAGCAACATTAACTCCCTCGCAACCATAGCTTTCATTTTTTATAAAAGTAAACATCCTATTTTGTGAAAATCTTTTTATTTCATCAATAGATAAAACATCTGGAGAATTAGCATTATTCTTAGATACACGGACAGATAGTCCATCAAATAATTTAGATCCAATTTCATTAGGAGATATTTGAATAATAGGTTTACTCAAAGTTTTAGAAGTTCTAGTATATCCTTCTGCTACAAAATTAAATGTAATAGAAAAGGGGAAAAAGCCTTTTGAGAAAATAGAAGCAGTATTAATCTCTATTACACTACTTCTTTTATTATATGATATTAATCCTTTTATGTATTCTTTACTGTATAAAGTAGAACCCTTTGTCTCTATTGTAAAAGGATTGGACTCATCTATACTATATATATTAGATTCTTTACTTAAATTTTTGTTTTGAGTTACGTGAGAAGAAATAATACTTTTAACGTCCAGAATTACTTTCTCGCAAGAGCTAAAAGCAGTACCTATATCAAAAGAAGATCCAGAATTAAGCATACTATGATAATAAACTTTAGGCTTATTGAAGTTCGAGCCTATAGCAACAATATCATATGTATTGTTATTTTTTTGCATTAATCAACGAACTCTATCAAGAAATAAGTTTTTGGATTGTCTAAATCATAGTGCATGCTACCAGCATCCCACTGAACTTTAATTATATTTTGCCTTTTCCCTATCACAGTTCCTACGCATTTACTTTTCAACATATTACTTGGCTTCGCCACTACCTTTGAACCAATATGAACCTCTTTATTTCCGCCTTTTACATATCTCATCATTTTAGAAAAATCGCCGTCATCCACACTTACTGAAAGTAAAGATTCAGCAATTTTAATGGGATTTAATCCATTTTCATAAAATTTACCTATTTTTTTAAGAGCAGAACCAAGATTGGCAGCATCCACCTCAATTTGTTTATCATATGTAGCAAAACTAAACTTATGAACACTTGACAAGTCTTCTTCTCTATATCTGTTTATTTCTATATTAAAATTTCTATTTTTTATAAATCTATCTATTTCATGATATGTATTATCATTTTTACAAGATACTGAAACACATCTTGCTCTAAAGTTAGGTATTCCATTTTCTATGACAGCCAATGATTTAAAATTTTTATACTTTAAACCATCTTTCTTAATTTTACATATTACCAAATTATCCTTACTCAATCTAAAGCATCTAGACATATTCATAGCTAACATACCAGATAAAGAAGATTTTTTATCTAATGCTAAAGATATACTGCAATCTAAACAGGTCATTGGGACAAAAAAGTGTTCACCTATTGCATCTCCATGAGATAATTTGTGAGGCAATCTGTTTATCCTAGAACCTTCTATCTCTTCATTTTTTATTAAAAAACTTAGAAGTTCTAAAATTTCGGATGCATCCGAAGCAGATATGCTTACATCTTGAGCTTGTTGAAAAGAAGCAACTAGACTATCTATCATGACTGTTTCTTACGAGAACAAGAATTACATCCCCTACTATTATTATTAGAATTATTTTTTTGTTCTGAATTTTTAGAGACAGCATTACTAGAAGACTGATTATTTCTCACATTAGCTGAACCGCCTCTTAATTCTGCCATTTTTTTAATTATATTCATTTTTTGCTGGTGCATGTTATCCATCGCCTAATATCCCTCCTATATTTCCTTGTAAATCTGAAACCAAATCTATTAAGTGATTTTTTAACTCTGGACTCTTACTAGACTTAACTCTTATTTCTATAATTTCTTGCAATTTCTTTATTACTATTTTAGCAGGCTCAATTTTTTGTTCCATTTCATCTAACTGCTGCTGGACTGATGAGGCTTGAGCTATCAGTTTAGATAAAGTTTCCGTATACTTAACACTGTCAGAATCATCTCTATCCTCAATAGCAGAAGCAATTTGAAATATTCTTTTTTCTAAAATGCTTAAATATGTTTTAAGTCTTTCTTCTTTAGTTACATTTATTGATTTCCATTTTGCCAAGTCGCTAACATACTCTTGCATTTTTTCTTGTTTTGCTATGTCTACAAAGTGATTATTCAAATGCGACCTTACGCCAACAAGAGACATGTCTTCTCCATTACTTTTAAGCATCCTATGAACCATGCTAACGTTTCTACATTCAGAATACATTTCTTCAGCATTATTTCTATATTTACTATTACAAAGCTTGCAATTAGATTTAACTATTATGCCAGAAGACCTGTCCTCTGATAATTTCATAATATCATTTAAATTCTTATTTTGCATTCTTGACCTTCTTGCTAGCCAGATCTTTCAACATTTGAAAATGATTATTTTTTGCCTTATTCATTACAATAGATATTTGTTTCTTAAATTCTATTGGACTATCTATGCCAACTCGTATAGCATTATTTAAAGCATTTAATATGTCCTCATCTTGAGGATGAAAGTCTTCTATTATAGACTTTACAATATCGACCGACTTTCTTTGATCGGTGGCTATCTTATTATGCGCTTTTATTAAACGCTGGAAAAAATCATCTAAATAGTATATCATATTATTTTATTATAAAATTATCGGTTACGTTTTCCCAGTCAGAGCCATTCCTAGTATTTACGACCATTAAACTATCGCTATCTGAATCAAAAATTATTACTTCAGAACCAGTCCATGTACCTTGAATTTTATATATTATTCCATCTACTTCGCAATATATAAGCGAATAATCTTCGTCTATTTTGCATTGCAAGCCTGAAGCTTTTGATGAATTAGAAACAACATTATTATATAATAATTTTTTAATAAATTTTTTAACTTTCTTTTTTATATCATTTATTATTATAGGAGATACATTTGAAAGCAATTCTTCATTATTAACACTACTAACTTTAGCTGTATGAGCTGTTCTTTCTACATTTGATCCAGAACCTATTGCCACTAAAGTTTGCTCTAATAAATTTTCATTAATAGAAAATGGCTGTGGTTCTTGAAAATTATTATTTGACATTTTGACTCCTTATCCAATTAGCTATGAGCAAAGCTTCTGCTACTCCATCATGCTTAACTTTTGACATTTTTTCTTTAGCGGAGGGGAACAGTTCCTTAGCTTTTTCTATACTCTTTTTTTTTGCATCCGCTTTTGCTTTTCTCTTCCATGAAGACACCTGACTACTAGACATTGTAGCCCTTTCTTCTTTGCTCAATTTATCAGTTGATATATCTGGATACATCTCTTTCCACTTTTGAGGCGTACAAAAAATTTGAGCAAGCCCTAAAGCGCACCCTATCCCCTCCCATATGCCATGCCCCCTACCAAAATTGTACATAGACACGCCACCATTGCCAGGCATAGCATGAGTTAATTCCTGACACACAATAACATCGTATTCAGATAAACTATCCAATATACCTACCATAGATTTTATGTCATAATCTGACTTATACTTACCTTTTTTTATTATTTTTACACATGGAGTAGACTCTGAAAATATTACATTAGATAATTCATCTATTGCGGCTATGCCGCCATTTATTCCTGGATCTATTCCAACGTACGCTTTTTTCAATTTATTCCGCCTAGCAATTTTTGTTCTTTTAGTATGTTAATAATTGTTTCATCAATTATTAAATTAAATCCATCTATAGAATGAATTATATATAAATTATCTTTTTTAGCTACCATATAATATTTTAGATCATCTTTAAAATTAATATCTTTTATTTCATTTATAATCTCTATAGGCTCCATAGATGATTGTTTTATACTTTTTTTAAACATTATTTTTTCTCCGATCCCGTATTGTCATCTTCTTCATCATCATCGTCGTCATCGTCATCGTCATCTAATTCTCCAGATTCATCTTTAAAATTATACCCCTCCATGTCGTCGTATCCTTCCTCCAAAAATTCCATCATACTTCTAACTAAAGACCAAACATTGCACAATGTTGCAGAATAAGCATGAAGATCATTTGCTGGTATCTTTTCATTTTCAAGATTAAGCCTGTTCCATACCTCATCAACAATCCTTTCAGCACAATTTATCAATTGATCATTTTTTATGCCTAGATCGTCTAGTGGCTGATTATTATTTTTGTCATTGTTTTTACTCATGAAAACTCCTAATCATATTTATCGTTATTTTTTTATTCATTTCCATACTAATACTTTTTCTTAAAAATGTAGTTGCAATGATAGAGTTTTCAATATTATTTATACTATGTATGATAGATAATGCATAATTAAAATATGCCCTATTGCCTTCATTTATTAAATTAGATATTTTTTCATTAATAACTTGTATAATTTTTGGTGATAGATATTTTATTTCTTTTATTTTTTCATGATCAATTTGAAAATCGCTCAAAGATAAACAATATATAATATGAAGCCAAGCACAATATGAACTAATTTCTTTTGATTCATTTTTATCATAATAATAAGTGCAAAACTTTAAAAAATCGTCAGCGTTTCTACAAAACACATCTGTCATGTCTATAAAACTAAAATTTATTTTCCCTACGATATCAGAATAATAACACTCGCAATTACTACCACCTTTTATTACTGCTATTTTATGAAGTATACCAGAAGCGATATCTCTACTCACTCTTTCTGGCAATGGCAACATAGAGCTTTCTTTAATTATAGACTGATAAAACTGAACATCTATTTCTTTTTTGATCTTTTCAATATTCATATTTAAATTTACATAACCAGGTATCGCTACTTCTTTATATGAAATGTTATTTATACTAAATATTTTTTTTAATTTATCTGATTTGCAATTCCAGCATATGCATAACTTTAAACTTTTAATCCACCCTAGCAAGCTAGATATGTCTGAGTCTGTAGCAATATTGCATGCAAATCCAACCTTATTTGGAATAGAAGCACTAAATATGTCATATGAACTATGACTTGAAAGCTCTTCTCCAAAAAAGCATAAATTATTTCTATCTTTTGCAGACTGCATGGCATAGTTGAACGCGTCTACATATGGAACATCAGCTATTATAATCATATATTGATAGCGAAAAACGCCTTAAAAATAAAACCATTTTTATTCGTAGTCATCAAAATAGGTGAAGATCGTCCATTAAATTCTGAATCGTCTATATTTATTGTGAATTTCTCACCTAAATACTTGCCCTTCATAGTCAAAGATAAACATGCAGCATCAAAAAATATATCAGAAACAAAATCACTATTATTTGCTATTTTTATATTATATTTTATCTTACATAAAGAATCTACAGCAAAACTTAATTCATTTTCTTTTACTGACATCTTACACTTTAATGTTTCAGACTTATTAGAATAACTATCTATGGCTATGTCTAATTTGCTAGCAAAACTTACTAATTCATTAGAATTTACTTCAATTTCATTGCCCGATTTTCTGTCAAAAATAGCACTTGCATTAGGCCAAGAAGTAGCATTAATATCGACAGCCATATGTATCTTAAACTCTTTTGCGCAAAAAGACACACTATTATTATTTATGTATATATCAATATTACTATCCGAAGAACTAGTAATTATTGACATTATATTACCTAATAAACTGATCGGTATAAGAAAATTAACTTCTTCTTCGCATGCATTTTCAGAAAGACAAGAAGCGTAAGTAAAAAAAGTACCATTGCCACAAGTACAAGATACATTATTTGTGTTAATTTTAAATAGAGCATAGAAATACGGTCTTTCTGGATCTATATCATTTCCAGCAAAATAAGTAGACTTCACAAGGTCAATAAAGCAATGCTTATTTACAGAATAAGCTTTACCTGAATTCTTTTTTAACTTTACTGGATCATTAATATCTGATATAGGAACGGAAAATTCAAACTTTTCTTCTGCAGACTTTATCAAAATAGCAGAAGGCTTACCGTCTGAATTATTAACTACACTTATGCTAGAGTCATCACTAGAGCATTCAGACATAGCTTTGAGCAACATTTTACCATCTATTTTGAAATCAACATCTTCTACGTTAAATAAATTATTTTCTAATGAAACTACACACTGTAACTGACTAGAGTTAACATATAAAAATTGGTTCTTCTTTTTAGAAGAAAAGCCAATATGACCGTGATCATTTTGTTCTTTAGGAGTTACTTTTGACGAAATACTTGTTAAACTTTTTATTGCTTCTGTTATTTTCATATTTTAAAAAGGATCTATGCCCATCTCGTCAACAACTAATTTTGCCTTCATCTTTATTCTACTTAATGCGTTGTCAACACCTTTTATCTTTATCTTCTTAGATTCCTGCTCCGATCTATTTAATGTATCGGCTATTTCTTCATAGCTATACCTCTGAGCATAAAGAGCTAAAACCTTTTTTTCAAATTCAGACAAATGCTCCATAAGATTAGATATTATATTAGAAAATAATTCTTGCTTCTCTGAATCATTCTCTTCAGAAAATTCTCCTGAATCTATTAAAGAACTCATGTCAAAATTGTCGTCGTCTTCAGAAGCTAAAGAATGAAAACTAACGCTAGTATTTAATGTAGCTCTTTTATTTTGAAAACTTGTTTTCAAAAGAGTTGACAAATGTCTCTTTGTGCACAAAGCTGCAAATTTTTCAAATCCAACAAAATCATCGCCAATTATTCTAGAACAATCAAAATCGGATATAGCTTTAAATCTCACTGCATACAATGCTTCTTGATATAAATCAGACTTATCGTATCCTGGTATATTAAATTTGTTTACTATTCTTTTAATTAAAGGATCTATCTTGTCTATAATTGATTTAAATAACTTTTCTTTCTCTTTCTCTTTCTTTTCTTTCTGCATCAATATAACTATTTGAGCAACAGATCCAGGCTGTGGCGCCTTAACCTCTTTTTGATTAATTAGCTTATCTTTCTTAAGTTTATTTTTTTTGACTGTCTTTTTAGTTGTTTTCTTTTTTTTCTTTTGAGACATTTGATTTATGATATAATATGATAGATTTAATAATAAAAGTCTCAAAAGCCAAAGAAGGAATTACACCCTTACTCATAGCATCCCTAGAATCTTTAATGTAAGAAACCATTTCTATAAGACTTTCAATAGTTATTGTCGGCATAATTTGTTTAATAGTAAATTTTGTTTTTTCATTTATCTTTATTAATTCAGACACATTAGGACAAGTTTTAGCTATCATAAGATATCTTATGCATTTTGTTACATTAGCTAATATGCCTTCATACGTAGAGCCTTTGCTAGTTAAAAGTATAGCATCTGATATACATTTCGATGCATTCTTTTTAACAATAGAAACTATAAACTCTATAAAAACATCATCATCTATTATGTTTAAATATTCTTTAACATCCTTAATCAATATGTTAGTATCAGATTTACATGTTATAATTTTTTCTAGTAATTGTAAAGAGTACCTAACGCATCCATCACTTGTTTCTGCAATCAAATTAGCAGAACTTATATCACAATTGTAACCTTCATTTTTAGAAACATTAATTAGGTTTTTCGCTATTAAGTCTTCACTTATGCTTTTAAACGTAAAGTCAATGCATCTATTTACTATAGTATCTTTCAACTTATGCACTTCAGTAGTACAGAGTATGAAGCACGTATGGGCTGGAGGCTCTTCAATCATCTTTAGGGCGGCCTCAACGGCTTGACCAGTTAAGCCATGAGCTTCATCAATAATGACAAATCTAGTCCTACATTCAAAAGGAGCGTATTTAATCTCTGCTCTCAAAGACCTTATGTCATCTATTCCCCTATTAGAGGCTGCATCTATTTCTCTTACGTCATTACTTAGTCCATTAATTATTTTATATGGCAATCCATCTTTAGAAAAATCTGGATTCAACGACGGTCCAGAAGGATTATTGACAGCCGCCGCTATAATTCTAGCTACTGTCGTTTTTCCAGTACCTGAAGCACCAGAAAATAAATAAGCGTGGTGCATAGCATTGTTGGTAATGGCATTTTTAAAATAAGCTTTGACATGATCCTGACCAACTAAGCTTTCTAATGTTTTTGGCCTATACTTATTTGCTAAGCTTGTTTTTGATTGTGACAACATACTTAAAATACTCCCTTATTGCGTTAAATGCTCTTTTATTTTTATCCATTATATCTACGTCTGGAAGTGAACAGTAATGAGGATATCCAGAAAAAATATTTAAATCTAAACCATTTTCGCTAGAGTGAACTCCACCTTGCTTCCACATTCTTTGTAAATGAATAAACATTGCATTTTTTTCCATTAGCTTTTCTGCTTCACTGTTAAATCGCAAATCGTCAATCATTACAACTTCTGCAGAACTTTTTTCAATTCTTCTTATCAGAGAGTCAGCCCATATGTTATTGCTAAAATAATTTCTGAATATATCAGTTCCAAGCATCTGCATCATTTCTCTAGCAGATATCTTAGATTGATCTGAAAGTGAAAAAGAAGACTTAATATGCTCTGGAATGTTTTTCCATTCATAATCAGTCAACATTTTTTTCTGATCTTCGCTACCATATATGCAGTCTGGAGAAATTCCGAAAATTTCCACGCACATTTCCTTAATTGGCTTAGCGAAACTTTCTATTTCTACACTAGGCTTCTTGCGCAATTCGGCGTTTTTAAAAAATGAACCATTTTTAGTTATGTATATATTATTCTTAGAATCATTCTTGGGTAGCTGAACTAAATTTTCGCACGAAAATTTACCAGAAAGAGGATCATCAATAATGTAGCCTTCTGCTCTTGCAATGACAAATGTAATAAATTTACATAAACTGCTTTTGCCAGAATTTTTACATCCAGCAATAGCTATTATAGCCTTATCCATTTAATTAAACTTTCTTGAAAAACACAAAAGACTTCATCTTTAAAGATGGATCATTAAGATTGTCTAACTCTATATTTTTGTGATTTTTTGCAAGCCATACTGAATCATTCTTTTTACCTAAATATACTGAAGCCTTATCTAAACTAGTTGATTCACCTGAATCAGCGTCAAAAAATGTATGAGCCACACCCTTTACTCTTCCTCCATACAACATATTAGAAGAATGCTTTACCATTGGCATGTAACATTCCCAATTTTTTTCCCTTTCAATACTAGTAAGCGCATTGTCTAAATTCATAGACTCTAATAAAGAATTAGCTTTTTTCATAGCTTCTTCTTTGTTAGAGAATCTGCCGTGAAGACTAGCCTGACCGTACTCATCTCGCGTCCAAACTTCTATCATATTTGCCTCCAGTTGTAATTGCCATTCATTATATCGGGAACATCTGGGTTTGACTCATAGTCTAAACCGAAGTTTCCCAACATTAGCCTAGAATCTTGCACGTCATAGCCTCTTACAAATAACCTTTCTTTAAACATTAAACAATCCAGCATAGAAGCTATTACTAAAGCTTGATGCTGATAATCCATGTTAGACCAATAATCAAGCAGTATACTTGCCACTACATCTATTTCAAAGAATATATTTAAAGGTTCAGTTACACTTTGCAAAGACCATATCTTAGCATGATCATTAGCTTTTTTTTTATTCATTATGCCTATAAACTTTATCTTTGTCACTTCAATATGACCAAATTGATCAGGGTATTTATTTATTATCTCATTAGCCATTTCTTTCGCGTCAGACATTTCAATCCATTCGTATTTTCCCATCACATATGTCCTTATATATTTTTTTTATATCTTTATTTTCACATTTATGCAAAACAGACGAAGCTGTTTCTATTTTTCTATATATGTTATTAATTTCGATTAATATACTAGAGTCATATATGTCTTTTAGTTGATACATAAAAGTATATATTTTTTTATAATATATCATGTTGTTTAAAACTGGAAACCCTAACTTCATGCTTATAAGCTTGTCTATGCAGTAACAAAATACGTCATTAGGTATATAGTAAACCATTTTTCTAGTTTTTTCTATATCTAAAGAATCATGTATATTATACTTTTCTAAAAGTAAATTTTTATGACAATATTCTTGCACCATTGTTGCTTCAAATAACTTTTTATGATTACATATAAAATATCTTTCTCTTAAAGATAACTTTAAAGCTTTATCATCCCAATAGCTATAATAATCTAATGTTCCTTTTTGATCTGTTTTTTTTTCACACTTATCTTTTATATAAGAATGCATAAATTTAAATGCAGTTAAATCAAAAGATTTAGAAATCTGATCAAATATAGCAAAAGACCATATTTTTTTCATTGCATTTTCTACATTTTTTAAATTAACTGTGTTATGCATAATATATAGTAATAATAAATCTATATCATTATTTCTAGTATTTTTAGAAATATTTCTTAAAGAACTCATCAAATACATATAGGATCTGTAATCGCTATTGATTTCTATATTTTTTTGCTGATGCATTTTTTTTAAAATATTATATTCTTCTGAATTTGAATTTACATTATCTATTAATTTATTTATTTTATAATCATTCCAATTGTTACCGTAAAATAACAGATCAAAGTCATAATTAAATATATCATAATTATTACTTATTTTAGAATATATGTATTTACTTAATTCGTTTTTTCTAACTAAAAACATAAGAAGGACAGGGTTGAAGCCCTGTCCTTCTTATGTCGACATTTGTCTCTTAACGTTTACGCCTTTGTAATTCTACGTGAAGAATTTGCCCTTCGAGGAGCTCTCTTGGTCCTATTGTTAAGGCTATTTGCCAAAACTACGGGAAGGCTATAGAGATTTCTTGAAGTGTTACTAGTGATGTACTCACCCTGTGGTCCCTTTGCGACACGAACCCCCTTGATCTTACCAGCCTTTGCCATCCTAACGGCCTCACTCCTACTAACCTGACCCAGACCAGTAACCATATAGCCAACAGTGTGGCGCTTAGTTGATACAACACGCTTATAAATCATCATATTTATTTCTCCTTTTTTTGGCAGAATCAATCTGCTCCATTGTAATTATCGTCATAACGACCGTGCATCATAAAGCTACTTAGCTTTTTTTGCATAATATCCATACATTCTTCTGACTGCATAAGAGCCATGACTGAGTTATTCATTTCGTCTTTGCATGAAGCTATTATCTCCAACATATTATTATCAGACCATACTCTTTTGCACGCATCTTCATTAAAGAAAGATGCAATCTTGTTGAGATCTTCTGAAGAATAATTCTTCTCTAAATAATTCTGAATCTTATCAATCAAATTCAAAATATAATCAGAAGTTAAGCTATCTTGTTTTGAAGAAACATGCTCTACGATAGAATCAATCCACATATCTACAATGACTTTTGTCTGGTCATCATCTATACCCTCAACAATAGGCATAGAATTTGAAGAATTTATGAATATATCTCTCATTCTACTTTCACTCAAATTTCTTTTAGCATTATACATTACAATATCTGCAATTTTATGAGCTATTTTTCTTTGCGGTAGCATTTATATTTTTCCCATAAAACCAGCAGATATTGCTGCAATCTGACACCAATCTTTTGTTATCTCTTTATCCTTATGCCTTAATATAGACATAAGAGCATTACGAGACTTAACAGGCCAAGAATATGAATGGAACATACCGTTGGCATTTAGCCTATCAAAAACTTCATAAGCCATATCTTTAGGCATCTTATATTCTTTAATAAACCTATCTACGTCTAATGATCCTCTATTCAAGAATAGATGCATCATTAAAATACCTATGTGACCACAATATTCTTCGTCATTTAAATTATTAGTGTCACAACCATGAACAAACTTACTTATATCTTCTGGATTCATTTTATTTCCTATATTTCAACTATTGTGTAAGGCCCGACATAGGCCCTATTCGAATTCACAATAAGATGCGAAGTAGAAGCATGAACATTCCTATCCTCTATATGCTGACCAAAGGCATGTATTTTTAAGTTTTTTAAGTTTTGTAATTTCTTTTTCATATATACGTCACCCTGATCTTGTATGTTTTTGCAATTTTTATTACTATACCCATGATTCCAGCTTACCAATATCTCTGTACTATCAGGTATGCTATCAATAGCAGTCATATACAAAGATGAATCTCTTACCGTAAAGGCTGCTGGCTCAAATCCAGAATAATGCGATGGAAGCCATGGCATAGAATATATCTTTATTCCTTTATAAACAATAGTATCGTCTTGTATATAATTTCCTTTAAGATAATAATTCATCTGCGAACCATAAAATTTTGCAATATGGTCATTTGGGCCAGAACTAAAAATAAAACAAATGTTTGGATATTTTTCAATCCAAACATTTAGTTTATTCTTTATCCAATCAACTTGGTTAACTATGTTCCAGGTTAATAGCTCCTTGTCGTATAAAGGATTAAAATTGCCGCAACATATCAGACAATCTATTTGATTTTCTATATCAAATAACCCATCACACAAGTCAGTGCAAAAACCTATTCTCATGCATTTTCGACTAATTGAACATTGTCTGCAGAACTTGCCTTAGCTGCCTCTTCAGCCTGCTTTTTTGCCTTTTCAGCCTGCTCAGCTCTAGCCTGAAATTGCTTTTTCATTTCTTCGGAAAACTTATTCAATTCGGTCTCATATTTAGAAAAAGCCTCTTCCAAAGATACAGAGGGAATAGCAAACCTAACTTCTGACTGCCCAAAAGAAGTTACCATCTGAGCAACTCCAAAGTACCTAAACTCTAAATTATCAGACTCTGATGCTGACTCTATATGCTCTATCTTAACTCCGTCATCATTAACATAAGCTTGTAACTTCCTAATCATTTTTTCTCCTTTAGTTTAAAGTTGTTTATGAACTCTGAGATTATATCGGAATATTCCTCTGCTCCATCTTGTCTAACAATTATTTGATACTTATATCTTTTCGATCTTATCAAGTATGTCCTATTGTAGATTAATTTAGAGTCTTTTAACAGATTGTCTACTGTATGACTAATCTCTTCTGAGACATAAAATATTGTATTTTTCTTAGCTAACTGCGCATAACTTATATGCTTTAAAACTTCATCTAAATCAATATTTGCTTTTTTGCAGTATACTCTTTTTATTTTTCGTTTTCTTCCCATATGCAATCATTCAATAAAAAATTTTTAATATTATTTAGCTCCCTACTAGAGCTTATTAATATTTCGGTATTTTTTAATCTGACCTTATCACTTAAATCAATTTTTTTTACTTGATTAGTGAAAACATCATAAATAATTACATTTGCGTTTTTCATTAAAGAAATAGGGATTCCGCTTTCTATAACATTTTTGTTATGTATGATAAAATAATCACTATATACATTATCAACTGTAACTATATCATTAAAAGAATAAAATGGAAAATACACTTTAATAATATCTTGATTATTTTGAATATCACAATTCATACTAGACCTAGTAGCAATTCCTGTTCTTGTTGTATTTTTATTATAATTTACATCTTTATTTACTTTTATTGTTTTTCCATTATACAAATTTGAGTCTTTTTTTGTATGAAATCTATTTTTAATTAAATTATTATCTGTATTTTCTTTATGTTCATTTTTATGATAATGATTTAAATTATTATTTTTTTTGTATTTGTGATTTTTGACTACCCATTTTATCACCTCTTCGTATTTATCCATTAAAATAGAACTGCATAAATTTTCTTGAGCCCATTTAATAGTAGAATTCTTTAATTCATTTAAAGCATTTTCATTTTCCAAAAGATTTTTTAATATATTTTCTGCTTGAAGATAATTGTCAAATACATATCCATTAATGCCATCTTTTATTATTTCATTATTGCCAGGATAATTATTGCAAACAACAGGAACACCGCATGCTAGACTTTCTAAAACAGACATACTTGTGCCTTCTGGCCTATTAATTTCATATAAAAATAAATCCCATGATTTTAATATACCTATTTTTTTCTCTTCTTCTAGAATAGACCCCAAAAACTGAGTGTTTGAATTGCCGTTCCTTAACTGATAGGCGAGCTCATTAGCTTCATTTATAAACTGACCAGTCCCCATATATTGATGCAAATGTGGCTTATCAAACTTAAGAGTAGATATCCATTTTACAAAATTATCGTTATATTTTATTACATTTAACGCATTTATTCTTCCAGTGAGATATGATTTATGGTCTTTGTCATAAGCATTATATAAAAAAATAGATTTATGATCTACTATGTTTTTAATAGTAAACATTTTTATCTTTGGATTTATCTTTTCTAATTCAAACTTCATATGATCACTAACCGCCACACATGCATCAAATTTGTATAATTTATTAAAATTAATTGATTTAGAATATGTGTGGTTTATAACTATAGACGGAACATCTGCTTGATGCAATATGTTTGAAATAACTTTAGTAGGAGAGCACATTAATTTATGAAAAATACATACAACATTAGCAATATCGTTATTTTTTAAATAATCTAATAATTCTGAAGAATTATAAATTTTAGCGTCTTGTGGAAAGTACCTAGGTATACTTATTTCTTTTTTATTAAAATTATTTTTAATACATATTATTTCTTGACTTTTTATAAAATTTGAATTCTTTAAAGATTTATGTATTTGCTGCATACAAGAAAGTGCACCGCTGTTGAAAAATTTTTCAACTAAATGTATAATTTTCATTATGTCAAAAACCTCATGTAATCGTCACGAAAAGCATGAAATAATAATTCATCTATTACTCCATCTCCACCACGTGATTTCAGACATACTACGCCACTAATGCTCTTTATGATTGAAGCAGCATTAGACGGGCAATACTTTTTTCCACATATACACATTGCCTTATAGTCATTAACGCTATCTCCAATATAAGTGCATTCAGATGGACTTATATTGTTTTCTTTACAGATGTTTATTACTGCATCATATTTATTAGTACATTCATATATAGTATTATAAGCATACTTTTTAAATTTATTCCTTGTAGACCAATCTGAAGATCCAGTTATGAAAATGAATTTATACCCATTATCAAAAAATGCACTTATAGAATGCATGTCTCTAGTTGAAAAACCTTTTGCAACATCTCCAGCATGAGATATGTAATAAAGGCCATCCGTTATGACCCCATCAATATCAGAAAAAATAATCATTTTTCTGTATTCCTCAGCTTACTAGCCTGTAAACTTTCCTGCTCTGTAACATGATCATATTTATAAGTTAAAGCCTTATGTACATTTAACAAATCTCTTTTAAGAGTTTTTAGACCAGCAGGCTCTAAGCTAGCAGCAGCATCGGTGTGTCTAAATGCTCGATCATCTATAAAATGTCTCTCTATATATTTAGCACCTAATGTAAAGGCAGATATGTCAGCTGCTATGCCATAGCCATGATTTGAAAAACCAACCCTAAGACCCATGTCTAAAAGTTTTTTAATTTCTAATAAAAATAAATTTTCAAATGGGCATGGATATTCTGAAGTAGTATGATAAAAAATTATTTTATATGACTTATACCTGTCTATCACTTTCTTTTTGTCTTCTAATGAAAGCATTCCTAAACTAATGTGTACATCAGCTTCAGATTTTTCTATGCAATAATCTATCATTTTATAATGCATATTACATGCGCTTGGTATTTTTATAAAACAAGGATTAATAGAACATATTTCTTTAGCGCTATCCATATCCCATACACTAGATGAATATTTACAATTTAAACTTTCGCAGTATTTTTTAAGCTCTATATGACATTCTATGTCTAATTCTAAATTTAGCCTATGTTCTAAATATGTTTTACCATATGAAAAATATGGCATTGGATGAGGCTTATCAGCGATATCTGCAGGAGTGCTTAATATCGGATTTCTTTTCTGAAACTTAATTATATCTGCGCCATTTTCGGCTGCTAATTTAATAAGCTTTTTAGCTCTATCAAATGAGCCGATATGGCAAGCTCCTATTTCAGCTATTAAAATTGGATATTCTTCATCCATAAATTAACTCTTTCAATATTTACCAAAGCATTCACTATATCTAAATCATCATTGCTGTCTATCTGGATGGAATTAATAGTAGAATTTTCTATCGCTATTGTCCTATCCGTCATCCTATTATTGCTCATCGTTATTACATGGTTAGAAAACACATACACACTGCCGTCTTCATGCCAGTTAAAATCTTTTTCTTCAATATCCTGCCTCATTTTTCTATCCTTAAATTCATATCTAGGTAAAAATAAATCATCATTTTTACACCAATTAAACGGAGTATTTTTACTAGCAGAAAATACAGTATATCTACAATGGTTATTATAATAAGATTGGATACACTTATATATGATATCATCAATCCTGATCGGACTTGTTGGCTGCAACAACACAATGTCATCTACTTCATATCCTTTTAAATACAACTGACTTAAGCAATCAATAATCGCCTCTTCTGTAGAAGATCTATCTTGACACATACTTTCTGGCCTTTTTATAACTATTATCCTATTTCTTAAATGCTCTGAAAAATGTTTTTTAATGACATGTTCATACCAATAAAATATTTCATCGCAATTAGTGGATATACATACCATATCGTATTCTCCCATAGATTGATATGCAGCAAAAACAGACCATTCAAATAACATTTTGTTATTTAGCAATAATATATTTTTGTTTTTTATGCCTTTTGACCCAGCTCTTGCTGGTATAAAAAACAACTTTTTAATTTTCACTTTTTTCTATCTCCATATTTTGATATCACTTCATTTAATAACATTATGTTAAATTGTTTTAAAGCAGAATTTTCTGAAGAATTTATTATTTTGTTTTTAATAATAGGGTTCATTCTAGAAAATAAATTCCAATATTCATTTATGTCTGCACATTCTTTTTCGCCTATTGCTTTTGCATTACTTATGTTAATCTTAGCTTTTCTATCTAATCTATTATGCTTAGAGAAACCAGGATATTCCCAAAAATATCTCTTATCACCTTCCATTTTGCAATCACAACCAAGCAGTACTATTGGATTACATCCCATTATGTGCATTATATGCAAAGCACTAGCCAAGCTAGTTCTAGCTCCTATTATTGGCTTGTTACAATCATCTGAAACTATTAAGCCATTCATATTATATTTGTTATTTTTCGGATCGAAATACCAAGTATGATCAAACATACATGTTTCGTAAGATTTTAAATGACATATTTTACCATTGAATTTTTTATTGTATAAAAATTTCGTACATCTAGAATTAGGTAAATCTCTCATAAAATATGACCAATTTGACACTGCATAATCGTCACTAGTAAAATAATCACAATCATTCTTAAAAGATATGGAAGAATTAACCGTCATTGTAACATATGGAGACAAGATATCTGGGTCAATATGTCTTAAAGAAGGTCCAGAACCTATTAAAAAACCTAATTTATTATTATGAATTTTTGAGAATTGGCATAAATTTAATACCATAATTGCTTAAACCACTATTGTTAAATTTCAAGTTCACAAAAGGTAATGAGTCTCCAAAATTTTCCACTGTATATATGTTGACATTTTTTAGTTTTGCTAAATTATTTAAAGATTCAAAAACCTTAATATTAGTATTCCATGCATTTTTCTGTAAATTTTCTGGTTGCATTATTCTTGCAGGAGGAATGAATATGCTTTTATCATTATTGATTATTTTTTCTTTTGGCTGCTCTGAAATTGGTAAAAATTGCCAGAAATGAGTTTTGTTTTTTATTGATTTGTGATCTATGCCTAGTAAATATATTGTCTTAAAACCTAACTTGATAGCCAAATCTATTGATGTTGGCACTGATGAATTATAGGCCAATCCATCATCGTCTGCTAATATAATATCTTCTTTCGTTTTTCTAGGAGAAAAATATAGAAAATTTATTAATTCTTTTTCATATTTAATCCAACTATCTCTCACTATTTTTTCACATTTGTCGCTCAAGACTTTTTCGTAATAACTCCATTTTCGGCAGAGGCTATCATTGCTTACCCAAGCTCTTAAATAATTATCACTACCTTCAGCTTGCCAATTGTATTTCAATATAGAGCTATTAACAGAAATAAAATGACAACTAGAATATTCACTAATATCATAATTGAACAGACTAGGACCTGCGCCTGTTATTACACACGGAGCTTCAGCCCATGTAATTTTCTCTAGCTTCTTGTACGAGTTCTGAATAATCATCTTTATTAATCAAACCACCTTCAAATAAAAATCTACTGGGCATTTTCATCATTCTATCGAATTTATTATCAAAAACCACGCTACTTACATAAAGTCTTTCCATACCCCTCGTCATTGCAACGTAGCACAGCCTTCTTTCCTCTTCAACGCCACGCTGACCGTCTGCAATAGATCTCTTATGAGGCAATATCTGCTCTTCACAGCATGGCATAAACACATTCTGAAACTCTAAGCCTTTAGCCGCATGCATGGTCATTATTTTAACACTATTTATAACATCCTCTTCAGCAGCTTCTTTTGTAGTAGACATGAGTGCAACTGAAGACAAAAAATCATTTATATTTTGTTTTGATACTTCTGCGCTTTTTATTAACTCTTCGACATTTTCTAACTTATTATCTACCGTGTCATTCTTAAAAGTATTTAAATATACTTTATACTCTGAAGCCTCGACAACATGTCTTATTAAATCTGGCACAGATATTGAATGAATGTTGACGTTCAAAAGTCTTTTAATTAAATTACTAAGAGCTATTTTTTGAGACTCTTTCATGTCAATTGAATTAAATATTGCACTAATCATGTCATCTGAAGTAAGACGAGACCTGCCTATGTTGCCTATAACTTGGACACACTTGCCACCCAAGCCTCTTTTTGGCTTATTCATTATTCTAGATAAACTCAAAACATCACTTTTATTAAATACAAATTTCATCATAGATATTACATCTTTTATTTCTTCCCGATCATAAAATCTAAATCCACCAGTTATAGTATATGGAATATTTCTAACCATAAGATTTTGCTCTATAGACCTAGTCAAATGATTGGCCCTAATCAAAATAGCTATATCTTTGTATTTGACGCCATTAGCTTTTAATTTTAGAATTTGTCTAGCTAAATATTCTGACTCTACATCTCTTGTCATATGTAAATTATAAGCAACTGGATCTCCAAGGTCCTTGTGAGGCTCAATTCTTTCGTTAAGCCTATTTGCGTTTTTCACTATAATATTAGAAGCTAAATTAGTTATATTTGCTGTACATCTATAATTTTTAGTTAATTTATATAATTTGCAGTTATTGTTTTTTACATAATCACCAACTTGAGAGGGATTAGCCCCTCTCCACTGATATATGCTTTGATCAGTATCACCAACCATGAAAACATTATTATGCTTTTGAGATATAATCTGTGATATTTTGAATTGAATTATGTTTGTGTCTTGAACTTCATCTATCATTATATAATCATATTTATTGCATATTTTATTTCTGAATAAATCGTCTGATATAAGTCGTGTATAAAATTCATACATTATACCACTGAAGTCAATGCCATTAATAGAAGACAAAGCATCAAAGTATTTTTCTATTAACTTTGAGTGCAAGCTATCTTTTTCGCACTCATCTTTCATATCTTGCATAGACATACATTTTTCACGCATGTTGTCAATTGCGTATTTAAACTTATTCAAATCTTGTTTTTCTACACTTAAGCCTAAATCTTCGCATATATTTTTTAACAAAGAATATATATCATCTTCATCTAATATATTTATATTAGCGTATCGCCTTCCAGAGTAAGATCCAGATTGTCTTAATTCTGTGAGACAAAAACTATGAAAAGTACTTATAGTCATATTTGATGCATCTACTGAGTATTTAGATGCTAACTTATCTATTCTTTCTCTCATTTCTCTTGCGGCCTTGTTAGTGAAAGTTACAAGCAATAAACGAGATGAATTTACATTAGATTTTAACAAATTTATAGCCCTGAATGCTATAACTCTTGTTTTTCCCGCACCTGGACAAGCGCTTACAAGACACGGCCCACACATGTGGCTTACCGCCACAAGTTGCTCATCATTTAATTCTTTTTCAAACATTATTTCTTCCTGTTACAGTTTTTGCACTTATCCTTACCTTTAAAGATAGTGCCTTTTTTACCAGTTATCTTCTCTGCTAACTTATTCATAAACTCTTGAGCGCCTATTGGCCCTATATGTTGAAAAATTATTGTATTTTCTGAAGAAAAACATTGAACATGAGGCAAATTATCTACATTATACTTATCGCATAATTCTTGATTTTGCTCTGCATTTGCATCTACAAATTTATACGGAACTCCAATTCTATCAAAATCTCCTAACAAATTTTTGCAATGTATGCAGTTATCTGCTCCAAATATTCTAATGTTTAATTCTTTATTATTTGTACTCATTTTTCCTCTGGCAATACAAAGTTCATTTTTTTACCCTTCATTTTATTACAAAATGAGAACCAATCTTCTTTTTTAACATCTGACCTTATACCAACAGCCTTAGAAAAGCTTTTCGCTGGAGAAGCATAAGACCTGATTGAGTCATCATGAATATACTTTACGGTCCATACAAGCATGTCATTATCGCTATCATACTCTAAATTTAAACAATAAACTTCATTACTCATTTTTATATACCGTCAAGTTGAGATTCATCAAAATCTTGTATATTACCGCCATTAGCCCTATTGGCTTTACGAGAATTAACATCTGTATCATTTTTTACAGACATAGGACCTCGTATTTGCAATACTTTTTCTTGAATAGATTCTACAAAAGATGGCAAGCCATCACAATCAGATAACTCATCTAAAAAAGATTTAAGTTTCTTTTTATTAATTATAGTTTCCGTTGAGCATATATCATCAAACTTTCCTATAGATTTCAAAAACTCTGTCATTTGATTATCATCAGACCAGCTAAAAGTTTTAGGAGAATTTCTAATTGAAAGCTCAGTACCATCGGCTAAGCTAACAAAAGATTTTGAAGACTCTTTCATGCTTTTTTCAATACATGATCTAAATTCTTCTTTTTTTAACTTCATAGAAGATATTTCTGCATCCAAACATTTCTTGGTCTGAGATAATTCTTCGAGCTTTTTATCTAGATTTTTAATTTCTTCTATGATTGAGTTAAGTGCTTGATTGTCCATCTACTTCCTCCGCAAAAATTTTAAACATAATAGCTGTTTTTTGATTGCCGTTAAAATCTGCAGTATCAAAATCAGCAGTGCATACTAATTCGTACTTTTTATCTTTCATCATAGACTTAGCAACTATATAAGCCTTGACTGCATTATTTACGGATGGAGCTCCTACAGCCTTAAGCTTGACTTCGTCATATTTATCTAAAACTGTTAAAATAGCAGAAGCCAATTTTCTAATATACGTCTTGCCATCTTTGTTGTTTTGCTGAAAATCCTTGTCTCCTCTAATCTTTAAAACATTATCAATCTGCTGACTTTCCATTTTTTATCTCCTAATTATTATAAAATATCAAAACTATAAAACTTACTTCTTAATTCATCTAAATTATTTGCATTCCATATTTTTGATGAATGACATGTATCTTTGAACTCACAGTATTTACAATCAAAATCATTTTGAGACACTGGCCTTGGTGGCGGTAAGGTTTTTTTCTCAAACATAGACAGCATCAAACTTGATTGCTTCTTAATGACATCCCACCATTCATTATTTCTAGTTACCTTAAACATCTTTGTTTCAGAATCGTCTTTTCTTTCATATATAATGATGCCCATGTCTAAATCTAATATATGAAGATATATAGTTAATTGAACTATGTAATAAAAATGCGCTCCCTTTTCAATTTTAGACCATTGATTTTTACCTATAGACTTCATGTCTATAACAATTGGCTTTTCTGGCATATATTGAATCATACTTTTTAGATGAGCATATTCTTTACTATTCTTAAATACATCAGATATATTAGAAAAATCTAATACCTGATCGCAATGACCATGAAAATTTAGCTCCTTATCATCTACTGTTATCTCTTCGTATATAAATTTGTTACTTCCACAACATTCACATGATTCAGGCTTGAATATTCCAATCTTATTATCTTTACCATACAATTTATAACATGAAGGATTTATGCACTTCCATACTCCACGGAGAACGCCTATGTCCTCCATGTAATTAGCCCACCTAGAATGCATGCTATGCCCAGTGTCCCATATGCGAACCATTCTGGGTTCAACTGTTTGCACTGGAGGCTCCATTGCGCCTTCAGAAACATACTTCTGATACATCATCTTCCTTAAGCATTTACCAAATGCTGAAGGATGAAATACTTTATACGATCTGTCATTATTTTGATTTTGCTTATATGTTAAATATTGATCAATCAATTGAGAGATCAGATACATTTGTTGACCACTGTTTTCGCTCATTTTGCTGCTTCCTATTCTGAGATGAAACTATATGCATCTCCATGTCTTCTCTGCTAGAACATTTTAATAGTTCGTCTGGATCTTTATACGCACCGAGATCTACACTAAAAAATGATATTGTTTTATCGTACAATAACCCTATTTTTCCTAAAACATTTATACTTTCTGAGTATGCTTTTCTTCCAGCCTCATCATTGTCAAACATAAATATTATAGAATTGGCATATCTAACTAAAAGTAAAGCATGAAAAATAGAAAGATGACTACCTAGAATACCTATACAGTTTGTATAGCCATGAGAATGCATAGCCATAACATCAAACTGACCCTCTACAACAATAATTTCGTTTGATTTTTTAACACTATCTATAGCTTGACTCCATCCATATACATGGTGTTTTTTATTAAAAGACTCATGCCAATGACCTCTATTTTTACTGATGTTTCTAAAATCTCTTGTAGATATTGCAACTAAATTATTATGACAATCAAAAATAGGAAAAATAACCTTTCCACTTATCCTCTTGTCAGGCACTCTAACAGGAACATATCCTATGTTGAATTCTTTAATTACTTTTTCATCAATTTTTCTTACATCAAATAAATAGCGTCTAGCCTCTTCAGCATCTTCGCTAGTTTCATATAAAGAAAATTGAGAGAGAGAAAAAATCTTCTCTCTCTCAATTGCTGTAAAATGATTTTCCATATTATGCGGATTGAATGGCGTGATGAGACTTACTTATTGCTTCAATATAATTAGACTTGTTAAATTTAACTATTTCTACAGGTACAACTATGTTTTCTTTCTTCGCTGCTTCCTGTATGTCAGCTATCAAACTTTCCATAATATCTGCATCTTTTACAGCGTCTATGAATGCAGCTCTACCATCCGCTTTCACATTCTCCCAACTATATACTCCACTTCTGACCTTAATCACCTTTACGCTTCTACCAGCCTCAAAAGCTACATCACCAACATCTGGAAAATATGGTTCGTAATATATTGGGACTTTAATAGATGCCTGATGAGGCTTTGCAAACCTATTTTTCTCAATCATAACATTAGAGTATCTTCCAATCAATTTTTCTGATCCATCATCTTGCTGCATCATTATATTGTGAGACTGAGACTCTAGTTTTGTTACTTTTATAATTACACTAGATGCATGTCTCAAGGCTTTTCCTCCAGGCATTGTATCTGGATTACCAAACATTACACCTATTTTTTCTCTAAGCTGATTAATAAATATGACCAAAACGTTATTGCTAGCAGCAAAACTTAAAAGCTTGCCTAAAGTTTTGCTCAAAACTCTAGCTAATTCAGCTACCGTATCTTTATCTGCTCCATTTTCCATAACTCTTTCTGGAACTAGATTAGCGACTGAATCTAAAACTATAACATTTATTTTCTTACTGCCACACGCACTAATTATCATATCCATTACATTTTCTGCTGTGGCTATTTTGTCTGGATCTTCAGTATTTATTAGATTACTGTAAAACAAATCAGACTTATCTACACCATTAACCTCAGCAAGCTGATCGCTAAAGCTATGCTCTGTATCAACCCAAGCGCACTTATAACCCATACGCTGAGCTGAGCCCACTATTCTATAAGCCAGAGAGCTTTTACCACTACCTTCGTTTCCATAAAACAGACACAACTTACCTAAGGGAAAGCCACCAGTTGTAAATTTTTCATCAGACTCAACAAGTCCAGCTGCAACAGCGTGATCTAGCTCAGAATGACCAGAGGGTATCAAGTCTTTAATTTCCAGACTTGCCCCAAGTTGAAAACCTTTTAGGTTCTCCAAACCTGCAGAATTTTTCTTCATTACGTACTCCTATTAAAAATCTAAATCGTCTGATATTTGACTACTAGAAGCAACTGATTTTTCAGTCTTCTTTTTATTATTAGAAGAATCTTCTTCTCCATCGGAACCATAAAGTTTTTCCTCTATTTTGTCTTGACTAGTAGCCTTATATATGTCTTCCAAATTATACATGCTCTCCTTAATCATAGACTTCTCACCATCATTAAATGGAGCGTAATTAATAAAACTAACCATATATTTAGTCTTTTTCCTATCATTACCAGGACACTCCACTCTGATAGAAAACTCTCCACCATCCTTACTACCAGGATCAGTTCCAGTTTCGCTAGCCCAATTGCTAAACTGCTTAAGTATTGTAATAGGACCCTCAAGAACCTTGAGAGAACCGTCTGCCCTATCAATAACATTAACGGCAAACCTCATCTTAGGCTTTTCACCATACTTTTTAGTGATAGCACAATTATCTGGATGGTCTGTTATTGCTTGACCAAACCCTCCCTGTGGCCTTTCTATAAAATACTTATAGAAGACATGTGGTTTAAACACAGGTCTGACTCTATATGATCTTCCTGGCTCTAGCTTTAAATACTTTACATTACTATTTGCTTTATCATTCTTATTGAAAGATGTCCAATCTACAAGACCCATTATTGCCTCATTTCTTTTAAATGTCTTTCCAATCTACTGTACCTATCTTTTTCCCACTAATTTTACTATCTACTCTTTGTCGGCTTTTATCACTACTGCCCCAGGGGATTCCATCAGCACTAGACAAAATTTCTGCGGAAAAGTCGTTAGATGCTTTCGTTACTTTTTTATCTATCGTATCTATGTCTTTACCAGCGACTGGCAAACATAAAGTAATTTGTCTTGATACACAGTCAAACGCATTGTCTAGATTTCTAGATACGGCATCAACACTAGCATGCAATGCTTCTAGCTGAGAGTAGTATTTAACCATATCCCCCATATGTTCCATAACAACGCCCTCTTGCTTCTCAGAAGGCTTTTCATAGTACATACGGGCCAGAGTACCTCGGAAAAGATCTATGGCTCTTTTCCAAGTATAATACTGAGCATTTGTCTTTAAACTTATTTCAGTTACTCTATCTTTCCAGTGCTGTATCTGCTTTAGAGAATCAAACATGGATTTATAATCGCTAAATCCTATATTACTTAGATTAACTTTTGCATTCACAAGCTCTTCATTAACTAATTCAAAATCTATTTCTCCGCCAGGCAAAAGCCAACTACTAATAGCATTTTGTTTTAATTTGTAAAAATTAACAAACGAAAGATTTTCATCTTCCATCTTCCATGTATTAAATCTATTTATTACTGTCTTCTGCTGTTGTGCAGATTTCCCAGAGAAGACCACCTGTGATATATTGGGTTCGATATCATTATGTATTTCTCCTCCCACACGTTTTTTGGGTTCGGAAAAAACTTCATCATCATTACTCCTTTTGATGGGAGCAATATTTTTATCATCCTTTTGTGATGGTTTAACATCTTGTTGTTCTTGAATGACATTTGAAATCCCTCCATCTTTTAAATTAACATCTTTCGAGACTAAGTCCTTTTGCTCATCAACCATATTTTTTGAATGAGAATTTTTTATATTTGAAGATAAAACATCTACTTGATCTTCAAACTTTTTACTTAAATTATTTTGAGATACAATATCGCCAAAAGCAACATCATCTGCGCTACCACCATCATTGTCCAAATGGCTATTGTCCTGTGGAATGCCAAAAATATCATCTAAATCGTTCTTGTCTATCATCCAAAAATCTCGCTTTCAATATCTTCAGAAAAATTTAATTTCTTTTTGCTATGTGGTGAAGATGTTTCCATAAATGCTTTTTTTTCTTCTATAGATAATTCGTTTAATATTAAATATTCTGTATTTTTATAATCTCTTATTATTTTTTCATTTAATTCATTTTGACATCTTATAAGATCTTCTTCATTTTTTATTTCACATTCTATTTCTAAATCACATGATATAACTACATTTTCGTATTGAGCAGTATTTATCTTTCTAGATATAGATTTTCTTATTTTTGCATTCATAATTCACCTAAATAAATCAACTCCACTCATGCCTTTTTTTCTAACATTTTTTACATGATCTCTGAGCTTAATGAATTTATCGACTGGATCTTTGGTCTTAGGGAAAAAACCTGCATCGCTAAGAGCCTGAATAGCTTCAGTATCTACTATGCTCGTATCAACTTTGGATACGAAATCTTCAAAATTTTTAAATGGCTGTTTGCTTTCTATTTCCTCACCAGCAGCAAACTTTAACCCTTTACATAAAATTGAAGGAGTAATATCGTAGTAAAAATTACTACCCACCCTTTCTTCTTTTAAAGAATATGACATTTTCGATACATTTAAATTTTTTGGGTTTATTCTTATGTTCATTCTTTTAGCTTCTGCCAATAAAACATCAACTCTTTCCCATTTCTTTTGTCTAGTTTCTATATTTAAGTAGCTAAGCATAAATTCAGCTGGAAAATTAGCTTTTAAATATGCCGTTTGATAACTTAACAATCCATAACAGTATGAATGACTTTTATTAAAACCATATGCAGCAAATGGCATTATAAAATCATCCCAATATTTAGAAGCTATTTCTTTAGCTACATTATTCTTTATGCATCCACCAACAAACCTATCTTTAAATTTTTTAAGCTGATCTTCTTTTTTCTTACCTACAGCCTTAATTACTTGGTAGCCTTCGCTAACCGTGAGGCCAGCTAGACTGTTGCATAATTGCATAACTTGTTCCTGATAAACAAGAATGCCATACGTAGGGTTTAGTATGTCCTTTACATAAGGCTTAACAGTTTCATGAAAATAATCTATTTTTTCATTGCCCTTTTTCCTAGAACAATATTTTGGAATAGATGCCATAGGTCCAGGCCTAAATAAAGCTATGCCTGCACATATGTCTTCAAATCTATCTACGCCCATTTGCATCATAGTTTTTTGCATGCCTTTTTCTTCGCATTGAAAAACACCAGTCAAATTACCGCTTCTATATAATTCAAAAGACTTAAAATCATTCAAAGGCAAATTCTCTACGTCTAAGTCTATGTCATGTCTTATCTTTATGTTTTTTAAAGTTTCTGATATGACGCTTAAAGTGCTAAGCGCCAATATATCAAACTTTATTAAACCCAAATATTCTAAATCTTCATATGCAAATTGCGTAGCAAAATCTACACCGCTGTCGTCCTCAGACTTGCTCGTACCTCTAAGTGGAGCTATTTTTCCTAAAGGCTCTCCAGATATAACAACTCCAGCTGCATGAACACCATAAGAAGAAGATAACCCTTCAATTCTTTTGGCATGATTTAAGATATCTGGATATTTAGATATATATGTACTAAAATTTTCGCAGTAGGAAACAGCATCAGTTAAATTTTTAATAACATGTTCTTCTCCATCTTCGTCTTTAACTTTAAGAAAAGCACCTTTTTGTTCTGGCAAAGAATCTATAATTTCGCGAACCAATAAATTATTGTTTTTAATATAGGATTCTTTACCTAAATGAAAGCTATTAGAAAGATCCAGAGCCTTCACTACTCTGGTAACATAACTTTTCATTTTTAATGTACCATATGTTCCTATATTTCCGACATTCTCTCTACCATACTTTTTTATTAGATATTCATAGACTTCGTGTCTTTTTTCGTAATCAAAATCTGCATCAATATCTGGAAAACCAGCTCTAGCGAATATTCTTCTCGATGGCATAAAATCGCTAGATAGCTCTGGTAAAACACCAGACATTTCTAAGCAATATGCAGCAACGCTATTGATGGCATTTTTTTCACCATTTTTGCCATTTAATTTTAAATATATTTGATAAAATTCTTCCAATAAATAGTCTTTTGAAAGACCATCAATTTTAGACATTTCATCCAATTCTACCAACGCTCTAGATTGAAATGAAGCATCAAGTGAAATAAATCTAGAAGAAGCACGAAGCTTATTTGTTAAAATATCTTTTATGCTTGCGTCAGACAAAGTCTTGCTCCTTAACAAATTTTTTGGTGTCAAACCCTAAAAATCTTTCCCATAAAAGATTGTGCTCTATTGGATCTACACCATATGTTATTCCCAATACTTTAAGTAATAAGCTACCGAAACCACTACCTCTACCACATCCAGTTAATATATTATTATTTTTAGCGTAACCTATATAGTCTCTCACTATTAAAAAATAGGTAGCAAAATCATAATTATTATTTAATTTTGCAATCTTCACGTCATCTAATTCAAGCCTCAATCTGTCTTGATGCTTTTTTGAATTATGTAAATTCATTTTTTTTAAACCTTCTTGAGCTATGTACTCAAGATAATCATGAGGATCAGAAAAATTTTCAGGCAAAGGAAATTTTGGAAGTCTCATACCTCCGAAATTAGACGCTATATTTTTATAATCTACTTTTTCTATGATATCATTAGTGTTATATAAACACTCAACTTTGTCTTTAAATATTAAAGCCATTTCTTCTGCAGATTTAAGATAGAATTCATGATATGGAAATTGAAGCCTTTTAGGGTCGCTAAGACATCTAGAAGTACTCATACACATGAGAACTTCATGACTCATGCCGTCTTCTTTGCAAGAATAATGACAGTCGTTTGAAGCGATTACTTTAATACCTAACTCTTCACCAAGCTTGAATATGTCTGGTATAATGTATCGCTCTGCGTCTAGACCGTGAAACATAACTTCTAAATAAAAATCATTTCCAAATAATTCTTTTAATTTAGAGGCTGCCTTCCTTGCCTGATCGTATCTGCCATGTAATAAATTATTATTGACTACCGAGCTCAAGCACGCGGTGCTGCATATTAAGCCATCCCTATATTGCTCTAATAAATTAAAATCTATTCTAGGATCGTTATAAAAACCTTCCGTCCAACTCTTTTCGCTTAAAGAACATAAATTTTGAAAACCAATCCAATTCTTAGCAATTAGAACTATATGCCTATTGCCCTTTCTACCATCTATCTGTTCCTTTTTGCTTTTAGCAAATCTATCTTTTGATAAATAAAATTCACATCCTAAAAGGGGAACAATAGGATCGCACTCTATTTTATTACCATTTTTGTCATAAGATTTGGTACATTCTTGGTAAAACTTTACTAGACCACCGACAGTGCCGTGATCCGTAATCCCCAAGGCTTTAAATCCCATTTTTCTAGCCAACAAAGGAAAGTCGGACATTTTATTCAGACCGTCAAAAGCGCTAAATTCAGTATGGTTGTGTATGTGAGTGAAATCTTTATTAGATATTTTCATGTCATTCTTCTTCTACTTCGTCATCAATGTCTTCTCTGATACTATAACCGTCACAATTCTTAACCGCAAAAATACTGTTAGTGGTAACATATACTCTAATGGTTGTCATAATCCCGAAAATACTTATGCTCATATTTTCTATTGGATTGGAACAATCTATACTTTTACATTTAGTGCATAAACTAATCTTGTCTTTATCTGGCTGAGTTATTTTATTGAGTCTTTCTAAATTGCATTTATATTCCATTTAAATTACCCAACATGCTCATATTAACGCCATTAGCAATTATAACATCTGCTTGAGAATTATATCTTATATCTTGTTCAGATGAATTATCTTCTTCTATATCTTTTAGCAAATCATCCAACATTCCATATTGCACATTCGCATCTAAAATGGAAGAATTGTTCTCTGGCTCTTTTTCGCGCTTTAATAAATGAGAGCTTTTATGGACTTTACTATTAATATAGTTTAATATTTCACTAAAAGAATCTAAGTCAATCTTTATGCTGCTAGTTCTTTTATCTTGCTTAATATCTAATATGTAAATATTATTTACTTTTGTAACTGAAACTTCTAAGGGTTTACACAAATCATTAGAGCTTTCTTGTTTAAACTTTAACAAAAATTCTTCTTTTTCAGATATTATAGCCATATTACCTCTTTTTAAATTTATTATCTAAATAGTTACTATCTATTAACCTTGTTTCCCAGCACCTTTTCCAAAAATCTAAACTACTATCTATTTCAGATGGAATTACTGTTAAAGAATTCCAACCCAACCATATAATGGCTTTTCTTAAAAATCTTACGTCATTTATATTATGCGCTTGCATTTTAACTGAATGTGTATTGTATAATATAATATTTTTATCATAATTCATATGCACTACACATGAGAAATTTCCCAAAGGATGATGAACACTAATGTTTGATTCTATCATCCACTTAACAGCAACTGGGTCTGTCTCTTTCATTTTTTTACTTATTCTTGAATATTGACCAAGACATTTTTCAACTAATTCATGAGAAAAAGAAACCGAGTATTCTTCTTCTCTATTTCTTATTTTCCATTGATCCATTTATGCAATTCCTTTATCTTTGGCAGATTCATACTCCAATAGGCGCTGTCCAAATCTGACCATATAGAATCTATTTTATCGACAACGTCTAAAGCGCCGTGCTGTCTAGATTTTCTATAAAAAAGTGTTATAGATAGCATATAAGACTCTATACTTTCTGATATTTCATAGTCTTCTATACTCCCTATGTCAAAATCTATATCGTACAAGTAGGGATCGCAATTAACACCAGCTCTATCACTTACTATTTGTATAGCATCTTTAGATGAGCAGTTATTTAAAAGCTGCACAAGCTTTATAACATTTCCACCAGATTTACATCCATAACAAAAAAAATCGTCTCCAGAATTTTTTTTATACACATAAAAACTGGGAGAGTTATCCCCTTTGTGTATTGGGCATTTATATACTAACTTGTCGCCGTAATTTTTACTCGACAATATACCACGTTCGTTTAAAACGTCTTCTATTTTAACCTTACTAATTATAAGATGCAAGAAACCTTTCATGCTGACATCCATCCAAAATCATCTTCTTTATTTTCTGCCTTTACACTTTCTGCTGAAAAACCACCTATCATGTCCATTTGTTTTTTGAATTCATCATCGTTTATGTCAAAAGAATAAGAATTAGAACTATCTATTTTACTAAATTCTGGATAGAAATCTAATATGGCATAACTTTTCCCATCGAAAGTTTTTTTACCATATCTAGCCTTAATGCAATATAGTAACATTTTTCTATTTGGCTCGTCTGGAGAAGGCGCTTGAGCAAAAATATTATCAGCATCTGCACTGTACTCATGACTTCCTCTTAAATCTTCACTTCCAGGCGTTTTTGTCTGGTCTTTATCGTTTTTAAGCTTTTTAATGCCATCTCTAGTCATCTGTGCAGCACTTAAGATAGCGAAGCCACACTGCTTGCCAAATGCTCTCAAGTCTTTCAATATGTCTCCAATTGCCAACCAGTTATCAACTTTTCCATCAGGCTTAATATTAGCAATATAGTCTATAACGACAACGTCAGGTTTGAAATAATGCATCTTAGACTCTACTGCTCTTTTAATTTCTTGCACAGTAGGCCTAGAAGAAACATCTCCCCACATTAATCTTTGCTTTAGAGAAGAGATCTCTTCACTTTTTTTAGCGAGAACTTCCCAATCCCTATCTGACATTAGCTCTGGTCTTGCAAATTTTTCGAATTCAATTAATGTTTCTCTAGATAAAAATTTCTTGTATATTTCCTCCCATGGCATTTCCAAAGGCAAGAACAGAACATTGTGTCCTTTTTTATACAAATTATAAGCTATATTTAGCATCATTGTAGACTTACCTCCGCCTACATCTGCAACAGTTAAAGTCAAAGTTCCAGGTCTAAAACCAACTACCATACATTCATCTATTTCTTTTATACCGCAAGTAACTCTTTCTTCTGGCTCTAAAGCTCTTTTCTTAAGCGTATCAATAAAGGGAGCAAAATTTTTAGCAGTATCATGAAAATCAAAAACACTAGATGCATTATTTGATAGACATTTATTGATATTATCTCCTAAATTTTGTATCTTCTTGCGAAAATCTGGAGACTTATCATTCTTTATTATATCTAATTCTGATTTTAGAAATCTAAAATAATATGCATTCTTACATTCGTCAATCAAAACTTCAAGATCTTCTTGACTAACAGTATCTATAGATTTTATCGCTGCCAGCTCTGCTACTAAAACAGCCATTTTTTGAGGAGATATAGATGCAACGAATCTGCAAAAATATTCAAACTGTTCTGTTGTCAGATTCTTATCATTATCCCTACACCAAATTGAAGCTTTTAATATTACTTTATGACTATTTTCTATAAATAAAAGATCTGGATCTTTTACTACAGTAACCAATTTTCCAACATTATCTTTGGAGTTGGCTAAAAGAAACAAAAGCTTTGAATGAGAACTATCGTTATTAATATGCATATTAACTCAATGACAAAACGTAACTATTAGTTTTATCGGTCAACATTTTCACCAAATGATTACCCACTATTTCTTCTACATTAGTCATCTTATAAGGGTCAAATTGAACAATGCATATCGTAGGCAAAGTTTGTCTGCTTCTAACAGACAGTATCTGATCTAATGCAGAAGCTTGACCTGGTCTATTTTTAACAAAAATATCGTCTATACACAACCAATCTGCGTTAAGGCTATTTATGTTTTGATCATTATATTTTTTAGATATAATTTCATCAATTAATTCTGAACATGATTTAAACAAGTAAGTATATGCTTGATTTTCCTTGAACATTCTTCTCCATATTGCTTCTTTCATTATTAAAGATGCAAGCATCGTTTTTCCCACCTTGTGCTTACCAACGGATATGCTATTGCCATATATAATAAAATTGTGGCCAGACTTAAATCTTTCATCCATCTTAGAACTTTTATGCAAATCATACCTAGAAGATGATGTGCTTATGTTTGAATCACCAAAGCAATAATCTAAAATTTTAGATAAAGCCGTTTTAACTGCATGTGAATTAACTGTTCTATTTCCGTCAACAATCCCTGTAAAATTACTTAACTCTAATTCAGAAAATCCTGAAGGCAATATCTTTTTTTGATATGCTATGCACTCCGCTATCGCAGCACATATACATCTTTTACCTTTGCATTTAAAATTTTCACGATCATATACACCACATGACTTTCTCAATCTAGAAAGCTCATTATTGTAATAGTCTTCTATTTCGCTCATTTAATGTATATCGAAATTTTATCTGGAGCCATCTGAACATCATTGGGATTATAATTACATCCAACAGAGTCTAGGGTAGAAAAAAGCATTTCTTTCATGCTCTCTGCATTTTTTCTTTCTTTGTTATTTTTAAACTTAATACCGAAAATAACAGAGTATTTTTTACTTATAAATTCTTTCAATTTAACAAGTTTAGTGTCCAAGTCGTGCTTTCCTATATGCGCAGTTATGAAAAGCTCTTTTGTCTTGTGATGTGAAACTTGCTTTTGCTTTGATATATCATATTTAAATTTACCGAAATCCATTATCTTACATGTTGGCTTAGAGGCATCTTCAGACACTTGAACTAAATCTAATCCTGCATTTTTTGCCATATTAATGGCATCATTAATATGTGTAATACCATGAGATTTACCCTTTTCGTCTATAAGATGAACGAAATTAGCTTTGATTTGAAAATTAAAAAGATACTTATTGCCAGTTACACTCATTAGAAAATTTTTACTCCTGTTAAATTTACACCTGTTTTTTCAAACAACACTGCCAGGATACGCTCTGGCATGATTTTTTCAAATTTTTTATTGTAGGGACTATATTGCTCTGTAGATTTTTTCAAAATAGCGTTTGCATTAGTCGGATAAACGCATACAAAATCCTTTACAGCTGAAGATATATAGTCAAAAGAATCTTCCCAGGTAAATTTTTTTGAGAAAAAAGAAAAAGCAAATGGGATAATGATACCATAATTTTTTATAAAATCTTTAGGATCACCCCTGAAATATAGATTAAGCAAACTTTCATTTACTGGAAGTCTGTACGCAGAAGACATCTTGTCGCCGCCAATTACATTAGACCCAGAAGATTCTAAAATAAAGCTTGCGACAACCTTAGGCGACACCATCTTCTTTATGTTCCAATTTCTATACTTAACGGTATCTGTTAATACGTGATTTTCAAAATACCAAGAAATATACCTAGCTTTCAGCAACTTTATGTTGGAATCTGGGAAATTTTTACTACATATTTCTTCTATTACATTTAAATACATGTAGCCATATGCTGGTGGGATTGAAAGCTCAGTAACAAATTTTTCAAAATACAAGTGTTTAACGTAGTTCAAAAAATCTTTTTTTGTCCAATCTATGACGTTTTTAAATGCAAAATCGCCTATAACTTTTACATCCAACCAGTTTGCGTTAGCGAATTTAAAAGTTTCAGATGGGAATATGTCGCTGTCTTCCTGTGTATTTTCTTTAACTTTTTTATCTACAATTATCCCGCTAGTGTCTTGTCTAGCTTGCTGCATAGCTCTTAAAATTTTAGATTCAATCATTCTTTTCATCTATATCCATTTGAATGTCTGATATTTCAAATTTCGGCTCAGTTTTGTAGATTTTTCTTCTAGCTTGACTATGCTTTTTCATATATTTCATGTCATCAAAGAAGTCTACTATAATTGCATCCTTTTTACCTTCATAAGACCTTATTACTCTTCCTATACGCTGCAGCGCTCTTGTCTGACTCTTGCCCCCACCAGCCAAAATAAGAGCACTTAAAGGCTTAACATCGACGCCTTCGTCAAATATGGACGAAGCTATGACGCATCTATATTTGCCTTCCTTCATTTTATCTATTGCATTTTGTCTGCTTTTACTATTTACAGAACCATGCAAAAATATAGAATTAGGTATCATATCTTGAAGAATTTCACCATGAGCTATGTGCCTGACTAGTATTAGAGTTTGCCTGCCTTCTTCTACGAATTGATTAGCCAAATTCTTTATTACATTATTTCTATACATATTTTCAACAATGCCTTTTTTATAAACATCCGCAAAAGTACCACCCATTCTACTTTTTATATGCACAAAATAAATCTTAGGTGTCACTAATACTTTTTGATCTATAAGTTTACTAGCATTTATGTTAGCTATTTCTTTACCAAAACATGCATCTATAAGAATATCATCCGACATATCTCTCCATGGCGTAGCTGATATTCCAAATCTATATCTTGCATTCTTGCAGAAATCACCTACAACTTGACAAGTAGCAGCAGCCCAATGCTGCACCTCATCGCACACTATCATTTGACATGATTCAATTAATTTTTTTATTGATTGTTTTTTTGAATCATCTATAGTGTCATCTTCTCCCGCATCGTCTTCATCATCAAATTTTTCATATTTTTGACCAAGTGATCTTACTGCAGTTTGAACTGTGATAATATTAATATCCTTTATGTCACACTTGCCTCCGCCCACAACTCCTATTTCAGCAGATAGATTTTTATCTATAATAAGCTTTTCCAATTCGCTTTTTGCCTGATTTAGCAAATCAATTGTTGTAACAAAAAAACATGCTGGAAAAGCACCTGCGTTAGCAATTATACTGCCAGCAATAACTGTTTTGCCAGCACCTGTAGCTGCAGTAATTATGCCTCTTTGCTTTTTTAAAGCGTTATTCAATATATCTTTTTGATAATCTCTCAAAGAGTAATTATCGCTCAAACTCATAGGCTGAAAATTTACAATAGCAGATCTAGTATCTACCATTGTGACTATAATATTTTTTTCTTCAAAAAAAGAACGGGCAAGACTGAGAAGTCCAGTAGGAAAATGCATTTCTTGCTTTTTATTTGGACATCTACACTTACCAGAACCGTAGCATACCGTTGTTACCCAACCATCCCAGTGGGGGTTTGAATTAGTCATCCAAACTGCATTTTCTGGCTTATATCCAAGTTTCTTTTTAAATTCTGCGTATATAGATCCCTTTAACGGCGGGTCTATAAATGTTGATACATTATCTATTTTCAAAGTTATCTGGTTGCTCATCTGTAAGTATCTCGTCAGTTGGCACGTCTACGCCAAGTTGATATATTCTCTTCTTTTTAAAAATAATTTGCTTTTTATCAGGACTATTAGAAAAATCTCCTGGAACTAGCCCAAATAGCTTTTGCTTTTTAGGAAGACCAGAAGCTCCGAAATCTTCTGAATTACCAGATATCCTTGATTTACTCACGATATGAATCCATACTATTTTTTATTCTTATTAAACTATTAACCACCATTTGTCTGACTCCTATAGTTTTTTCGTGAGATATAATAAATTTACCTGAATTATTAAGACTAATAATAGTATCTATTTTTTGAACTACCTTAGTAAGGTTTTCTAGTTCTATTTCCAACTCTTCTTTATTCATCTCTTAAATCCTCTATCATTCTTTGAACTACTTCTGGACGGCCACGAGATTCAGGATCTTTTACTCTTAGCATAAACTCTAAACTAGCTCCAGATATGCCAGCCTTTTTTCTGGCCATGTCTATATCTTGCCAAAATGCGTTAGCTATAGGGGCCCACTTTTGCTTTATCGAAAAATCAGAACCTCTTGCTGGAGCAAGCATCTTTTCTATTAAGCCATATATCCAAAAATTACCATCAAATTCATATTTTGCCGTTTTTTGCAAATCAGTTTTTTCTTGAACCCATTTTCTTCCATATATACTATCACTGCACATTTGCAAACCACCTAAAAAAGCATCAACCTTAACACTATCATTATTGTAAAAAGCTAAAATAACAGGATATGCCATTCTCATCATTTCAGTATTTGAAACAAAATTAAATAGTATATTTTTACCATTGACAGAATTTATAGAATGAAGTACATCTATGCATTTGAATAAAGGTATATCCCTAAATTCTTCTTTTACACCATTAAGACTTAAACTTATTTGACTGTCTTTAGATATAGCGTAGTCGAATTTTCCATCACCTATGCTATTTATGTTTTTCAATGCCAAATAATCATTTCCTAAATCCATATATGGATATATTATGTTTTTAGTTAAAATATAAAATAAAGGGAAATGATTTCCTGAAATAGATGAATCACTAATTGAATTATTATAAGTGTAATATATATCACATAGACCAGAAGCAGTTATTAAAGCAGAGCTGGAAGAATCTGCTTCTATTTCAATACCATGTAAGTTTTTAAAATTATTTATATAAAAATTTACGATTGACAAATTAAACTGTTTTCTTGACATGCGTTTATCTAATTTTATTTTTAGCCCATTGGGAAAAATAATATTATTATTAGATTCACTTATTTCTATATCAAATGGAAAAACTCCATAATCTCTGCAAATATTTTTAATTATGAAATTTGCGATTAAATAGTTATTTAAAGACAGGTTAATTTGATTCATCTTTTAACTCACTTTCAGTATAATTTTTTATTTCCTGATCAGTAAGTCCTATAAATTTCAAAAAATCTAAATGATCACTATTATTACTTAAATAAGATTTAAGAACTTTGATTTCATTATCAAATGCAATGTCTTTAGATTTTTCTTCTATAAATATATTTTTAGAATCATCTGTATCAGCCATTCCATGGTATATTTCAGACGCTATCTGAGACGGAGTTAAAGTTACATCTGTGAATATAGTTGTATGAGCTACTTTATCACAAAACTTACATCTACTTTCAAAATACAAACAAGGTCTAGTTTCTTTATGAAGCTTTACACCAACATGAGTTACGACACTTTCTGCCATACTACATTTGCAGTATGGACATTCTTTTGTTTGTAAAAAATCATTGGCCCAATATGGTAATTTTAACATTATTTATCATATTCCAAATCTAAATCATATCTCCAAGTCACTCCATGACTATTATTAATACCAAATATTTTCTGTTCTGGCCTGCTAAACTTATGCAAATTCTTTATCGCATAAACATCTGCTCCGACAAAAGATCCATTGATAATCATTTTTCCAAAGTTAGAAGTTAACTCTGTAGATTCATGAAAATGACCGCATATCGTATAATCTGGCTTTTCCTTTAGTATGCCAAACATAGATGTAGAAAACTTTTCTAAATTTTTAATTGCATTTCCAGAGCCCTTTACATCATCGCCGTGTACTAATAAAAAATTATGATTTTTTATTCTCTCCATTATCCACCATGTCTTTGGGATATTAAACTGTATTCTTGGATTTTCTGAGAACTTTACCCTTAACATATTGTATATTAAATTATCCCAGTTTGCGTAATCTTTTTCAACTCCAGATGGAGCTATCCTTCCATGATTACCTCTTACTCCATAAAACTTTATATTATCAAATACAGTTAATAAATATTCAATACATTGAGACAGATGCTCAAACCCAAGCATCAACTGGTCATACACAGGAGTATCTATATACACAGGACTCCAAGCACCTGCAGCGTTACTCCCGTCTACAATGTCGCCTAAGCAAAATATATGCAATGTAGGCAAATTATATAAATTACTATGTAATTCATATATATCAGAAACACTTTTTTGCAATCCATGAAGCCTTCTGACAAAAACTTCTGTGTTATATTCAGAAATATTGCCTGTTTCTTCTAAAGAATGGCTGTGACCTATGTGAAGGTCACTCAATACTAGACCTACTTCCTCTTCGCCTTTTTTAACATTTCTTCTTGGAGGAGACCATTTTATTTTATTTATTTTAGGTATTTTTTTTATGCTTTTTTCTATCTTATCTGATATGATGTCATATCTCATCCTATACATATTTAGTCTATCTTCAACAGTCTTAGCCATCCGTGTCTCTATGGATGCTTTTTTTGTCTTAATAGTTCTTTCGTGAACAATATCTAATATTCCGCTTTTGCCCCAATCGTACCTAAGCCATTTGCTCTTACACGACTCAGCACTTCTATTGATTTCTTTTGCTATTATAGAATATGGCACACCTTGACTTTTGGCGTAATATAAATATTCTAGCTCTTCTCTTATCCATGGTCTAACTTCATTTATGTCTGTTTGTATTTTACTTTTTGACATTTTTCACCCTTATGCTTTCTAAATACGTTCTATATTTATTTTGAATATGAACGTGAGATTTGATCATTTCATCTTTTTTTTGCTGAGTTAAACCATCAGGATTTACTCTATATGACACCAATGGTATCTGAATATTGCCCAACTTTTTACCAACCATAGAAGCTCTGATCCACATATCAAAATCTTGAGCTAATCTATCTTTCTGCATTACAGAATATAATCCTAAAGAAATAAATTCTGATTTTTTCATCATAATTGTGGGATCTATCATAGGATTTACTTTTCCACAAAACATTGAAATTATATCGTCATGGTCTCTTGGAGGATAGTGCATGAATCCTAAAAAGCTATCTTTATCGTCGATTTTTATAGCATGACATCCAAGTATATCAATATATGGATTATTTATCATATAATTATATTGTATAGCCAACCTATAAGGAATCATGCAATCATCTGAGTCATGTATGGCTACAAGGCTACCTTTACTGTTTTGAATCAAAAAATTCCTAGCGGCAGGAACACCAATATTGGTCTCTGACTTATATAATTTAAATTTTATTTTAGATGAGTATAAAATATCTTGAACTAATTTTAATGAGTCATCAGTAGAGGCATCATCCAATAACATCAATTCATAAGAGCATGATTTTTGATAGCATACCGAGAGTAATGAATCGCGAATATATTTAGAAGAATTATGAAAACAACATATTACCGATATGTCGCACTCTTTATGGTCCGTAGAACTTATTTCATATATACGATTCATATATTTTTGTAATATTTTTCCAATCAACTGTGTCTGCATAGATACTGCCCATATCAGAAAGTTTTTGCATCAAAGCAATATCATTTATCATATTATTAGTATAATCAGCGAAAATTTCTATATCTTTTTCGCACGGCGATATATGTCCAGTAATATCCTTGGAAACATAGGGCACCACTATTCCGCCTTCTATAGACTTTACATTTCCTACGTCAAAAGAGATCCAAGGTAAAGAAGCAGCTGCCGCTTCCAATATGCACACTGGAGCTACTTCTTTTAAGGAACAGAGCATAAAAATATCATTATTATAAAACTGTTCTATCAAAACTGATCTATCCAGATTAATATGCCATTTCACATTGTATGGCATATGCGAAGATTGGTTCTGAAGTATTTTTTGTAAATTTCTACCAATTTGCCATTTAGTCTCATGGCAGCATATATTTAAATTTATTTTACATTTTTCATTAACAACTTTACATACGTCTAGCAATTCTTTGTGTCCTTTTTTGGGAAAAGTATTTGCTACACATAAAATATTATATTCATCTTTTTTAACGATACTTTTTTTACGTTTATTAAATTCGTTTCTAGAAATTCCATTAGGAATAACTTTAAATGATATATTATTGGTTTTTAAAAAAATTGCGTCTTCATAAAAATTATCGTGACATATAAAGTTAACTTTATCAGCGTTTCTCAACAAATTGTTTCTTATATTGCTATCTTTCAATGAAGCGTTCATTCCTACAGGAAAAAGAGTTATATTCTTGTTTAAGAGAGAAATTAATTTAATAACTTGATTAAAAAGAAGAAAAGAATCACTATAAATTATTATTTTTTCGTGTCTTTTTATTATATCAACAATATTATTCTGATTACATTTTGATATATTAACTCCGCCTATAATTCTATCATCTGTGGCATCACACCCATAGACATAAACATTATGCCCATTAGCAGCCATACATTCAGAAACATTTTTAATTACAGTTTCAGATCCGCCTACATGAAATGGAAAAACATGATTTGAAAGAAAAGCTATATTCATATAGTTTTATTTTCGAACACGACTCCACCCTTGTAGTCAGAACTCCATTTTTTCTTAAAATTATGTAGAGATTTTCTAAAACTATCTTTAGCGTTCAATGACTTTATGCCAAGTGTTTGATGAGCCAAATGGTCTATTTTAGAAACATTATTCCATATAACATCAAAACCTAAGTTTTTTGCCCTTAAACAGTAATCTGGATCTTCAAAGTATGCAGGACTAAATAATGTATCAAATGTTCCTACTTTTTCTACTATATTTCTAGATATCATCATACCTCCACATCCTACATATGAAAAAAATTTATCATTTTTTGTACACTTTTTAACTGGCGCCAAATTAGACCCAAGTATCCACGACTCTATACCTATTATGGAGTCTGAGTATACATTTCTTATAGAAGAATAATAAATGTCCCATTCTTTATTGACAAATTGATCGTTATCTAAGAATATAATGTCAGTATATTCTTTTTCTTTCATAAACCATTCAAATAATATATTTCTACCGCCAATAACGCCTGAGTTATTTTCGTTTTTTCTTATATTAACTTTACCTATATTGTAATAAGTATTTTTTATTTCATCGTAACTACTATCGCTTGAGTTATTGTCTAAAATAAATATATCATAATCAGTCGCATTTGTATTCATTAAAATGCAATCTATACATTTTTTTGTAACCATCCATTTATTAAATTGTAATATAGCAATAAATAATTTCATATATCATATAATCGGCGGAATAGTAAATGGATCTTCGTTAAAATCAGTACTTTTTCTAGCTACACCGTATTCTTGTCCATCAAAAGGCAAACATTCTACAAATATTTGTGTACCTGGTTCAAAATAGTCTCTTAAATTTATAGTCTGTTCTCTTAAGTCAATATCGCTTACAAAACGAGTATCTAACGTGAAGTCATCATCGCCTACAATTTTCTGATACAGTCTTATAATAGACCCTTCAATATATTGCAGCAAAGTAGAGCCAGCGATATTGTCTCTTTGAATAATATCTGGATCAAACACTGAGTATCTTACCGTCATAAATATAGCAGAAGAAGTCGGAGAGTTTGCTATGTCCATTCTTACTGACGTACAAAGCGGCTTTACGTTAACAACAGTAACAGTATTACTCCTAACCTCTACTGGCTGCGTTATGCCAGGGGCTGCGTTAGCTGGTATTCTAAGTTTTGCATATATTTGATGCCCTATTTTTACTGCCTCAAAATTAGTTACAGGCTGCTTTTCCACTGGCGTTAACTGTTGTAGTGGCAAATTAAGATCCGATATCAAACCTGATTTAAATAATCTTTCTATGTTATTATTGTCTATAACCCACCATTCAACTGTAGTAACATTATATACATTCTGCGAAAATAATTCAAAGTCTAAAAATAAGAAAGTTCTATTAGAGACTTCACTTGTGATTTGCCCTGCAGCAGGAGCACCTATCTGACCACTTATATCTGGATCTGGAAGACCATCAAGAGCGTACCTAGACCTTAAGGTTAATGAAGCTGGAATAGACGGATAATCACTTACAGATATAGTCCTACTTCTAAAAATAGAGCTATATTGATTACCATCATGTACTTGTATTGTGTAATAAATTTGATCTCCAGCACTAAATAATCTTTCTGAAGCTAATGCAGCTTGTACTTCAGCGTTGAACCCAGTATTAGCCTCTATGATTGCATAATTTTCAGTAAAGAAAAAAGCATAAGTTGGATCAGAAGGATTATGTAAATCATTAAACGATATGACATTTAATAATTCTGTAATTTCTAATCCATTTTTATACCATTTGATTATCCTCTTTTCTATATCTTCTACGTCTCCTTCTACATCAGCATACTGATACATTGCAGTAATCGCGGTATATGGATAAATATTTATAGGAGATATTCTCACATTAACAGCTACAGGTGGCTGATTTATTGTTAACTGAGAAAGATTGTCACTCAGATTGATCATAAAACCAAATTTATTTACATATATTGGATCTCTTGATGCACCGAACTTAGCCCTAATTCCAACTTTTATTTTTTTACTTTCTATAACTTCAATGTAATAACTATTATTAAATTGTGGAGAAGAAAATCTCACGATTCCAGCGTCTCTATCTATATCATAATATTCAGGGCTTACTGCAATGTCGGAACTAGAATCGTATATAACCAGATCACTATTGATACCAACTCCTCCATGAGGTAATAAATAAATATAAGGACTTTTTTGCTCTAAATTTTCTTTGATTAATCCAAATAAATCTTTAGATCTTATTGGAATTATAACTTTACCGCTACCAGGGATTATTGGCTGAGAGTCTTTTTCATAATCCTTCCAATCGCCTGAGTCAATTAATGAAACACCAGCAGACACTTGAGCCCCCTCGCCGCCATCCCAATCAATATGCACAATACATTGCTGTGGGATTGACTGTAAATTAATTAATTTAGAGAATATAAAAGACTCATCAGTAGGCGCAACGTTGATAGACATTCCTCTTATTTTTGAAAGAGATGGAGTATTTATATTAGCCTTTTGATTACTAAATTGAATTAAATTTTTAAATGTAACTCTTAAATATCTTAATGTAGAATTAACACCCAAAGGAACGCCAGGGTCTGAGAATAAACCTACATCTACAAAATTTACACCATTTGCACTATAACTAGCTGTATAGGTTATAGAATCTTCTGTTCCAACTTCAATTATTGGTAAAATTTCATTAACTATTAATTGCTCTATAAAATCAAACTCTATAACAACACTGCCAGCGCCTGCAGATCCTGCAGATCCTGCAAAGCCAAATTGTAAAACTTCCGCCAAGAAATCATTGCTAAACAAAGCAAAAGACTGACCGCCAGTTGCATATATAATAGGAGATATACCTGCAAGATTCACTCTTGAAGATAAAGCACTTATTGTAACAGGGTAAAAAGTATTTATATTTACAGCATTTAATTTTACTCTCTTTTCTCCATCTATGTCATTAATGCTTTCTATATTTTGTAAAGGACTATTGCCACTAGTATTTTCATCATTATCACTTATTAATAATATGTTTTTCAATATCACATCAGAATCAAAATTACTTTTGATCAAAGCAGAAGATTTTTCTATTCCATCATATATTGGAGACGAACCAAAAGGGATAGACTGACTAAGCTTTCTAACATAAAGCTTTGCCTGCTCTGAAGCGTTGCGACCAATAAATATTTTTGATTCGATACTTGGAATCCAATCAATATCTGAATAATATTGAATAATTGGACTATCGCCTTCGGTAAGAGGAGCGGAATTTTCTGAACCAAAAACTGAAGACGCGAGTATATTAACTGAATCGAATTTAATATCTTCTATAGTGATTTCGTTACTTCCTGGATTGGGAATATTGAGTAAATTTGAACTACTAGTAGAAGAACTTTCTATTAAATTTACTGCAGAAGATGAAGATGAAGATTGGCCAGTAAATACTTCACCATTTCCATAATAAAACTTACATTCTAAATTATCACTTCCAGAACATACAATCAACTCTGATCCCTGAGATAGTACAAAACAAGTTGGAGACTCAACGTCAGCGCTAGCTTGCCTTCTGCAAGACTGACACCTAAACGGACACGAAATAAGCCCAGAAACATTGGCGACTGCGACATCTACAGCTTGCTGGCTAAATGCCCCATTGTTTAAAAGTGCACTAAAATATATTTCATAAAAAGATCGTAATTTATTAAACCAGAATACGCTTATATCAAAATTTTCTAGTATTTCAGGAGAAAGATAATCTACAATATCTGTTGATTTATTGCCTCCAGTTAATAATGTACCTTCATTTAATAAATTTCCTCCCTGATTATTATCGCCATTACCTTGAACAGCTTCTATAGGGATCGTAAATCTTAATTTATAAGATCCTACAAAACTAGTTTCTGGATCTGACGAACTTGCATAAGTATCAACCTGTATATAATAAGTGAACCCTTCTATAAAGTCCACCTCACTAGATATACCACCAAGTGGCTCGCCATCTATATTGAACGATATTTCATTGGTGCCAGTTTCACCTATATAATAGGGCAAGAAGTTGCCATTAAATAGTTTAATTTTTGCTTTTAAAGTTGAGAAGTTTTTTTGCTCTACGGTAATATAGTAGGAGCCTGTTTTTTGCGGAACAAATTTAAATAAATCTATATCTCCTACTGGACCGATTACTCCAGAAGCGCTACACGTCAGCACTGGACCTAAATCTCTTAAAACTGCAGGAGCTCTTGTACCTGCAAAAGCTGGAAGCATTGGAGGAATAATCACTGCCTCTCCAAACTGGCCAGCGTCTGCTATAACATCTTCTGCCTCAGATTCTGGAATAAAAAGCTCTTCACTAACATCTGATTCCGAATCTGAAGAAACGTAAGTGGTGCCTCCATAATATAAGTCATCTATGACTTTTCCTACAACAGATATTCTATATGGGAATCTAACAACCCCCTGCTTAAGATCCAAGCCTGCAAAATCGCCCAGCAATCTTTGATCTGCCTCTAAATCGAGATTAAGTATTTCCTGTATTTCCTCTAAACTCTTCAAAACGTCTTCACTTCTACCTTCTAACCTTGCATATCCCACTCCATTAACACAATTCAATTCTCGAGGACTTATAATTATAGGGTATACTTTTGTGCCTTTTCTCTTTCTTCTCTTATTAAATGTCCTAGATCCTCCAGCAGAACCTAAAGTTCCGCTATTGCCCGCTTCTTCTGATCCATCTCCATAAGAAATTATTCCAGAAAGTTCCACTAATAAATTTCCTGAAATCAAGTCTCCTTCATCATCATATGCTTCTATTTTAAGATCTACCCCAGAATACCCATCCAATCTTACAACTGCATCTGGTCTCTCTAATACTGACAATTGTTCAACATTTACTTGCTCAGTCTGTTCTCCATATGCAGATATTTCTAATCTGACAAATCCTGGAGATTGATTAGTGGTAATGCCTCCAGTAATGTACACTAAACTTTGGCCATCATTTGAATAGCCAGAAGAACTTCTTCCAAATGAAGGCTTAGTTTGAGCGCTAACCTCATATCTTTGATTTTGATTTAATACAATTTGCTCTGCATATCTAGTTGCATTAGTACCTGGCTTATTCTCATCTCCGAAAACTCTTCCACCAAATATATATCTTTTACCATTATTCAATTTAGCATACGACACCTGATCTCTAGCTTTTGGCAATTGAACAAATCTAAAATCAGCTCTGCGCAGAGAAGATGTATTTGGATTTTCACCTATTAAATTTTGCCAAGATATGTCAAAACAGTTTTGAACTGCAAATTTTTTGATATTTTCTAATATAAATTCATTACCATTTAATTCTGCTTCTTCTGTTTCTATCACGGAGGAGGAACCTCCAAATATAACTATCTTTTCACTTTCGACAAAACATACTGGATTGATGCGCTTAAATTCTGTAAATAGAGGATCAGTAAAAGACTCAGTCACACGCCATATATTTTCATTAATAGAATATACTAATATTTTATCATTATAATTTATAGTAGATAGATTATAATCAGATTTTATAGATCCACCTAAAACAATTATATAATTACTTAATAAAACTGCAGACCCAAAAGCCACACCATACTCTGTGAAAGACGAATTAAATTCTTCTTCAAAATTAACTTCTACATTAACTGTGATGACATTGCCTGAGCTATCTATTACTGGCATAGGACACAAGGAAATCCAAGTATCCGTTAATGTATCATATCTCTCTAACCTTCTAGAGATCTTGGGAACTAATCTGCTTACGGATTCTCCACCTATTTCTACATTACCTATTCTTGCTTCAAATCCTCCAATTAGATATATATAACGACTACCATCATTGCAACTAGCCGCAGCAAATCTACTAACAGCAGAAGAAGAAACGCCAACCCATCTATTTTCTGCCAAACTCCAACTTTCTACCGAATTAGTTAATGTTAGCGTAGAATTTACAGAATTAGGATCTGTACCATAACCAGATAATCCGCATATTGCATACAATTTAGAGTTAACATATTCTGAATTGTGCATAGCTCTTCTTAGGTTCATATTGGCTATTTGACGCCACTTTAAATTTTCTTGAGTAGCATTAGAATCAAATATATAACAATTGTTTGTTATTGCATTATTAATAAATAATCTAGCTATCCTATTTTCTACTTCAGACACTATCTCTGGGTATGGATTTAAATTTGATTCTGAGTCTCCACCTGGAGGCTGGTTAGTATTGCCGCCACCAACTCCTCCTCCAGTAAATTGAAGAGCACCACCGCCGCCAGATTCGCCACCATTTCCAATTCCACCAGTATAAGATAAATCCACTCCTGCCAATTTTTGCCTAAATATATTTCCATTTTTATTATAATTTATTTCTGCTAATATATATGCGAATATAGGGTATGTGCTTTCTAATGGAGATAAAAATACACTTACAAAAGACGCTGAAGATGTTTCAAACTCACCAGTAGGACCATATGACCAAAAGCCAATTTCTTCCCTTACTGTAGTATATCCTATGGTATCTTCTAAAGAAATAGCATTACTTCCACATTTGTAAAATTTTACTGGGGTTCCGTCTGGGACTGGCCTACCAGCAAATTTAGCTACAAATACAATTTCATATATACTTGTACCATTAATATCAACATAATTGTCAAATATTTTTACTCCGTCTTTAACGATATACGCTAATTTTAAATATAAAGGCTCTATAAAATTAAACATTTTAGGAGGATTTCCTACAGCTTTACCTCCGTCGCTAAAAATTGATCTTTCAGAATTATTTAATATTATAGAAGTAGATGCGTTTAAATAAGCATGCGGCTGCGCTGCACCTATCTGTCTTTGCTGCCAAAAAGACTCTGAACAAAATGCTGGAGAATTAGGCCCTGGATCAGCAGAGAAAATACCAGAAATACTGTTAGACCACTTAAAAGGAATAAACGAATTAGACCTAACAGCTATTGTTGATCTATTTTGTGATTCAGTGTTTATAACTACAGCATCTAAACTTGATTCAGAAGATCTAACTTGCAATAAACCATCTGCATCTACATATGTTTCTAAATCATTACCATGAAGTATTTCTATTTTGCCTTTATAATAAGAAGATATTCCATTAGAATAGCAATCTGGAAGTTTAATTGATTTTATTTCTATTAATTGATTTTCTGGCAATATAGCTATAGATGCATTATCTATTCCAGAATTAGTACCATCTGCATTATAGCATTTACAGAATATTCTTATATCATTTATGCGAGGATCGTCAAATTCTGATAAAATAATTCTTGGATCTCTTATTATTTCTAATGTCGCAAAATCTGAACCATCAGCATAAAGATACTGTATATTGCCATCAACAGATCCAAATGACTTACCAGCAAAATAAAAACTAGACTGATTTATTGAAGGCAGAACTTGGTCTGGAGTTATTTCTTCTGGATAAATACATACAGGAGCAGCAGCAGTCGCGTTGACTCCAGCATAGTTAACATTTGCAGATATTATATATTCTTCTGGTATTAAATAAACATTTTCGCCGCTACCAATAATTGTAGAAGCAACATTAGATGCTGGACCAAATATAACACCAGATGAAACTCCGTCTACAGTCCTATCTACAACACCGCCGCCAGCTCCAGTTTGTGTTAAGCTATAAAAAGGTCTATCTTTACCGTTACGCAATTTGTCTAAACGCCAAATAACTTGAGTTCCATCTGGGACAGGTCTCGCAAAATCTTCCAATACAAAATCACCACTAGTACCAGCGTTGGTTAATAAAAATCTATCTGGGTCTATAGTATAGACATATGCATATTGTCTAGCTAAATCTTCTCCATTTGGAAGAGGAGAAGAAACTGATAGCTTGACATATAAAGATGAATTAAAACATATATAAAAACCTACAGCTTTTTTATATTCGCCAACTGATAAAGAAGCAAATACTCTTCCAAATCCTTTAGTAGCGGGAACTCTTAGTTGTGCAAATCCAACAGATTCAGTATTTGTTGCATTATTTATAAAAGCAACGGAAGAATTAACTGGGATTATGACATTGCTCTCTGGGTAAGACTCTCTTTGTTGCGCATTATATGTACCTGGAAGTCCAAGCCTACTACGAGGAGTTCCAAGCTCTGGATTGACTCCTATAACGCCTTGAAACCCATATGGAATATTATACTCTAAAACACCATCTCTTGGATCAAGAGACACAGTGCCTTCCAAATCTTCAAATACTGTAATTCTAGCAGAAGTCCCAGAAGGTAAAGGTTTTCCTCTGTATTTTGCTCTAACTTCAAATGCATAAGGCCTTTTTCTGCCTGCAAAAGCACCGTATAAATTAAATTCTCCTCCTATATTAGAATTACCAGAAGTATCTCCATATTCGCATATAGAAATTGCTGAGTCTCCAATAGACTGAGGAGAATATCTTTGAGGTGAATATACAACGAGCTCATTAGCCACTACGCTTAATTCTAAAGGATGTTTAAGCCAAATTCTTATAGGCTGAGTAGTAAAGCTGAATTGAGGATCTGCGCCAAAATTATTGTTTCTTACGATTTTCATAGATGCAGTTGTGTATGCATATTCTACATAATTTTTATCTGTAAGAGCAGCATTGTTAGTAGTAACAACAACCTTAACCCATCCATTAGGCAACTTTGTTTGACTATAAGAAACTACTTCACTAAAGCTTATATTGTTCACTATTGGAACTCTATTGTCAACATCAAACAAAGTAACAGCTCCATCAATTTCTGCATCGTTAAAACCTCTAGCCTCAGGGGCAGCTAAAAGACCGTTAAGAGCATCATTAAATCTGAATGCTAATTCAAAATCTTCCTGCTCATCTAAACGACGCCCGTATATATCAGTTATTCTAAAATATAAAATAACATCATCATCAAGCCATCCTACAATGTCAAAAAATCTATTTCTACTTACTGGGTTAATCCATTTAATAGAAATAGAGTTATAATCTACTGCATAAGCTCTTGCTGCTATAATAGACTCTGGTCCAACATTGCTATCATTATTAGATTCTGAAGGGATTCCGCTTATAAAGACTGGAGAACCAAACCTTCCGTATCTATCCCTAGAAACAACAGCGTAATATGCTGTAATGTTGTTTTCCAAGTCTTCCATTACCTCATAATTACCAGCAGATATTCCTCCAAAAGCAGGATCAGATACACTCCTTCTTTGAGAGTCTCCAACTCTTCCATAGTAATGAGTAAAAGTGCTGTCCCTACTTGTGCCCGCAAAAACTGTATATATAGAAGAGCCAGACGACACACTTTTATCTAAAAAATTAGAAGGTATAGGATTTTTAGAATAATAAACTAATACTGAATCTATATTCTCGCCTTGGGCTGCGTCCCAATCTAATCTTATTTTTTTATTACCTGCAGATATTGATAAGTTAGAAACAGGATCTACAGTTAAATTTGGCAAGACTGATTCTGAAAAATCTTTACACGAGTATTCAACTAAACCGCTATCGTCTGGCGGACTGGGCAAATTATTAGAATCTATTCTAAATATTCTGAAGAAATGCCTATACCCTCTTATGTTTACTGAAAATCTTTCTCTTTCTGAAATTTCTGGACTAAAAGAATCTATAAATGACCATTCATCCAAAACCCCATCAATTGATGAATCATATATGGTAGCTCCGTCCAGCTCACCCACTGAACCTATATCATCACCAAAGCACAACCTTGCTCGCAAATCTGATTGAGGTATTTGTCCAGGAGGAGTTCCTGGTGGCACAGATATGGATGCATCTCCTTGATATTGACCATAATTAGCAGGCCCAGCGATGTCTTGATCTAGTAATCTTAATGGCCCACCTTCTGGCTTATATTTGATAATTATTTTATGATTTTCATTACTTAAGACCGTAAACCACTTTAATACTATTAGCCTATCACCATTGTCTGCTGGAATATTTAATGCGCTATACTCTATTTCTTCTGCAGAATAACTTCTAGTAAATAAAGATACCTCTGTCAGTTTACCAGAAAATCCAGCTTGAGCACCATCGCCTCCTATATAAATTGAAGTTATATTACTGTTTAATATTGAAGATAGTACATTTGAAAATACAGATATATTAACCGCATTAGAAAGCAAGCCATTTATATATGTGTTTAAAATAGAAAAACTTTCGTCTACATCAAAAGATATATGACTCCACTGATCATTTGCTAAAGTTGCGCCCAAAGATCCAACTCTAATGCCATTCAAATAAATAGCCAAACTTTGGCCAAAATATCTTATCTCCATTTGGCCTGCAACAGAAACTATTCTAAATAAAACAAGTCCATTATAAGATATATTGCTGAATTGAAAAAGCCAGCAAGAAAAGTTGAAACCTTTAAATACTGCAGCTTTATTTCCATTCCAAGATAATAAAGAGTTGCTTCCAGAAAATCTTAAACCATAACCCTTTGATATGTTAGAATTTGCAGAAATAGGTGGCGCTTCAGAAGAATCTATCCATACAACACTATTCAATAGATTATCTTGTATAGAAAAATTAATTCTATTACCTGAAAAATCGTATATCCTACTTCCAGATCCTTCATTCATGTGTGCTATAAAAAATGAAGACTCATCTCTTCTTAAACCAGACCCTATATACTCTTTAGCTGAAAGACTTTTAATACCCCTAACTGCATTATTTGATCTTGTTCTAGATTTAACTACTGAGGGAACTCCAAGCCTATTATTAGTGTCCATAGGATATAAAGCATAATAATAATCTTGATTTTCAACTAAATTTGTATCATAAAATACTTCATCATATCCATTAAAAACTATTTCTCCATCTGTAGGCGAAGCAGGAATTTCTCCTATTTTTCTAACTATATGAATTCCCTTAAAATTTGTAAATTTATTCTTCAAAAAAGCTCTACGAACACTATCAGGATCACTAGTGTCTTCTATATCAGATTCAATTCCCCCAAACCAATTCACTATTAATGGAGAACCTTTAATAGATGTAATAGAATATGACACATCACCAGGATATAAATTAAAAAAGTTATCTATAGTTGAATTTACAAGATCAAATCTAGTCTTATCAAAGTCAGACCAAGACATGCTTCCACTATTATCTATTATAAAAGCTTGGTGTCTTTCAGGAAGAGAAAGCTTGTAGTAATTGCCATACAAATCTGTTTCAAGTATATAATTTTCTTTGTCTACAACCCTTATGTCACTATCTGTCAAATCATCAAATAAAATATTTCTACCTTCTGCTGGATATATAACAACATGATTTAAAGCCCTTAAATTAATAGCGTCTAACTGAACGCCATATTGTTTCACTTTTTCATCTTTACTATATAGCTCAAGACACATATTATATGGTAAAATATCTAAAGCATTATTATCATTAATGATAAAAGTTTTTCCAGAAGTAGAAAGAACATCATGAGAGTAATTAAAGCTCCACACATCAGTATAGAAATCTTCTATTACTAAAAAAAGTAAATTTGACAGATCTTCTTCATTGATTGAAAGGCTGTTATTAATTATTCCATAAACTTTTCTTTGATTATTAGCAAAATCACTTAAATTAAAGGCGAACCATCTGAAGGTGTCCGCATAATCAAGTAAATTTTGTTCTGACTTTTTATATAAGACTTTTATTAAAATTTTACCGTCATATTTAGATAAACTTTGGATAAAAGAAACTGGTGACAATACATGCTCGTCTGGCATGCTTATAACCTTAAATACTTTAAGAACACCTATTTTCATATATGTTCCGTTAACTAATAATAAATTAGATTCGTTAAACAAATACTTATCACAAGCGACTACAGCTTCTATGTACAAATTAGGATTAACTAAAGGTAAAAGACTAACGTCTTCACTATTAATTTTTATAGAGAATTCATGCCTCCCAGGTATTAATGCAGTAAATTCAGCGCAAACCCAAACAGAATCTTCAGCATCTTGCCTCAATTCTAAGCTAATGTTATCTAAATGTTCATTTATTACGTCGTCCGAAATGTCCCTTACATACATTCTCATAGCTTCAGAATTTTCAGGAACATATGATGCATACGACTTTATACTTAGAGACAAACTGTTTGCTATTGAAAATCCATATCTCTTAGAAATTTTAATACAAAAAACATAATCCCCAGAATTAGGAATATCTAATGAATACGATATTTTTCCGCTCAATGAACTAACGCCATATTGCATAACATTATTAGAGTAATTAGACCAATTAACTCTACACGGATTCCATGCACTTATATTGCCTATGTCATTTTCATCTTGAGCATAGTCAAAATCACATGGCCTCAAACTTACCGTAGAACTTAAATTCAAAATTTTATCATTTTGATAAGAAGAGTTTTTAATAGCAGACCCATATATAGAAGATCTTGATATTTCTATCTTACTGCTTGTAACTAATAGATTAGCATTGCTTGGAACACTACCGCCATTAGGGTTGTATAATCTTATATCATTTATGTTCGCAAAATTTGCAAAATCTAAATTGACTGGATATATAAAATATCCATATCTATTTAATTCTTCTGATAAAATATTTAAATTATTTCCTAAAACGTGACCATTATTACCGCCTGATGCTAGCCCTATAAATATTGTCTTACCACTTGTTTTATCATACACAAATTGAGGAGAACCGCTATCGCCATTATATACCTCCGCGCCACCTATTTGAAAACCATCGTTTAATCTGTTATATAATTCTATTATATTACATTCAAAATTAGATTGACTGTACGTACTAAAAGCCCTAACAACTCTATCTCCTCCATCAACTCTAAACAATATAGGTCTTAAATCATAATTGACATTATTAAATATAGAATTAAGCTTATCAAAATTAGACACACTCATATCAATATAGTGATCATAAACTTCAATAAGATTATTACTAATTTCATCAGACAAACCTAAATCGTCATCAAACCTCCAAACAATATGGTCGCCAGACAGTAAGTCTAATCCAGAACTATTATAAACTCTAGTTGCGTTTTTTTGTATTATGACATTGTTTTTAAGTAAAAAATTAAGAGTTACATTTGTAACGACGCTCGGAGTCCAATGTTTAGTAGATATGACATGCCTTGGCGATATTAATATTGCAGTCCATGTGCCACAATTCCAATTTCCAACATCTTTTAAGCTATTAATTTGAGATTGATTTAAATTATTAATATCTACAGAACAATAAGAGCTATAGCACCCTTGATCACATTTTAATCTTCTACTCAAGTAAGAATACCAAGCACTAAGAGTATTTTGACCCGTATCTGTTCCGTATCTTCTTGGCCTTATAGATTTACCACTTAAATCGAAATTTGCATTGATATCTTTTAAATAACAACTAGCATTATAACCGTTTGGAAGAAAGCCACCATAAAGACCTGGCTTATCTAATGGACCAAAAATAGGCTCTCCATCTGGCCAAGCATCATAGTTCCAAGTATATAAGTCATGCTTAACTTTTATATAAGCATTTTGACAAAACGGCGTTGTAGGATTGAAAAATGTTGACACTTTTTATTTATTTTATATATTTAATTTTATTATTTCTATAATTAGATACATCAATATAGTTATCGAATGATATATCTATATTTATGAAATCATTAACTATTTTCCTATTAGGAATATGAGAAGCATCTATTGAAACTCCCCATACAGATTGAGATGTGAAGATATACTCTAATAAATTATCTTTAATACTTATAAAAGACGAAAAGCTAGAATCATAAGTACATTCACGATATCTTCCAGATGGCTTATTGATTAATAATCCAGAAGAATCAGGATATACATAAAAGTCAAAATCGAACCTGGATGCACCTTTTATACCTCTATAATTACCACCTAAACCAGCTAAGTTATAACTCAAAGAAAAAACTGGACCACAAAATATCAAGTCACTGCCATTATTTACAAATATCATACTATTTGAATCGCCTACTGCTCCAAACATAGAATTTGTATTTTTTTCTACTATCGAAAAATCTTTTTGATTTATTGATCCAAAAGAAATTTTGTTATTTACGTTTTTAGCAAAATTTATGTAGTAGCCTCTATAGTCTGAAGATATCATTATTGCATTTACTGCCATATAATTAGGATATGAAGATATATCAACATAAGCTGGGATGCTTGCAATAACACATCCTCTTGGCAAAGGTTCATTTAATAAGCCTATAGCCAAATCTCCGCTGATATATGCATTATCTCCATACAAACCTTCAGATAAAGCCTTATCAGTTATTGTATTTATATTTTTATATTCAATAACGTTTCTAGTTACTATTGATTGATTAGAAGGATTGTAAAAAGAAAAAAAGTTAGTTGAATATGGAGTAACATGATTAGCTACAATGACATGCCTAGGAGTTACCGCACATGCTGTCTTAAAACCATAAGCATTAGCAGTATAAGGCACTGGCAAAGGATACCTATCCTCTATAGACAAACAAGCATATCTATTACCCACACTATTTAATGCTGTATTAACAAAAAAATTAGAATTAAATGGAATACTTCTATTATAATTAACTTTATTAGGAAAATTTAACAAATCATGTTTGGTACTTATATACCCTATTTCTTTTATAGAACATCTTTCATACCCTTCATATATTTGATATGTTTTTCCAACTGACCTAACTGCCCCACTTACACCGCCTACAACTATATCCCCTTTTATAAAACCGCGATTCCTTGGAGGAAGAATTTCATTAAAATTTATATCAATCCCTTGCACTAACACCAGTTCGTTATTTTGTGCATTAAAACTATCCACACAAGCAGATGCCACATCGTCTATAAAAAAATATCCTGCAAATCCAACGCTTTCTGCAGACTGATTAGTAACTAAATCTTTACCTAAAAAATATACATTTTCATTTGGCAAAAAATCTAAACTTCCTCTTTCTCCAGGAAATCCAGAACATTCTAAAATAAACGACCCATCCAAACCAGCCATATATGTCATAAAATGCTTCTCCTCAAACCATATACTGTATTTTTATTTAATGAATAAACATTAAAAGACGAGAAAACCAACAAATCATCATCGTAAGACACAATCCTTACAGGTTTTTCTATCTTTGTGTTTATTTTATCAAAATAATTACTAGGATCTTGAGATGTAAAAATAGTTCCATCATCTCTTATAGCATATATGTTAGATTGAACAATATCCTGCGACGATGATATATTAACAACAATAACATCCACAAATCTACGAGATTCATTTTCTATAACCGAATTACTAAGTAATGTTGCTTGCAATTGAGAATTGGCTAAAATATTAGCAGAAGAAATATACAATCCATTATCACATGCGATAATGTTTTTATTAAAAAATTTATATATACTATTTATTCTAGAGTCGATAGACGATGTTTTAATTCTACCGAATTCGGTTAAATTAGACGACCAGTATATGTCACTTCCCAAACATATTAACACGTTATTATATATGCTATACTTTGCTATAATATCTATTACATTTGTTTCTGGTATGATTGGTGCAGATATTCTTATATATGCATCTCTGTCGTACTTGGTAAAATAGAACCCATTTGATGTTGAAATAAATATTCCATTATCGGATACATATCCAGACACAACTTGTCCTACATAGTCATTATAATTTCTATAACCTATAAAATTTAAATCATAATCGTATATAAGAATTTGGTTTGATGTAAAAAGATATATTTGATTATTCCATAAAGAAACATTTAATAAAAATTCTCCTGTCTGGAAAGAATAGTCTGGCAATTCAAATATATAATTGTCAAATAAAGCGAAACCATTGCACCCTACAATTAATATTTTCTTTTCTTCTAGATATACAGCGTCCTGCAAAGCACCAATTTCACTTATATCTTCCTGTACTCCAGCAACTAAATTAAACTTAATATCAGACTTATATTGATCTATAAAATTATCAGGACTGGTAAAGTCTGTATGAATAACATTATCTATCATTTTTTCGCCTGTTATATTTTGTAAATAATAACTTATTAAATTAGGGTCTGAATAGATGAACTTATTAAAGTTTATTCTTTGATCTACAATATTGATATTTTGAACCTGACCTAAGCTAGAACTTAAACCTACATTAACTCCCTCAAAAGAATCTTCTAATACATCATGACCTACAACTCCAGAGAATCTAAAAGATTCATTTTTTACCTCAAAGGACATTACATCATATTTTCCAACCCTTGTCCCGCTATACAACGTAATTATACCACTATAAGAATCTGCTTTAGCTATAGAAAGAGGCTGCAATTCAGCAAAATCTATATTAACACTATCTCCAACTGAGCCACCAAATCCTGTATTATAGTATTCTATACCAAATTCTTTTTCTACATTTGTAACTGTATCTGTTTCTAATGCATAGGATGCCGCAAATGGAGATGTTACATAAGATGAACTAGAGCTAACAGATACTGTAGAAGAAGACGCCACAGAAGAAGAAGAACCTATAGGCCTTGAGCTACTGCTAGAACTTGGGAAAGTAAATACTTCATCAGAACTTGACGGGAATGTAATAACACTACTTGAGCTACTAGCGCGTGGACTACTGCTAGAACTAGGAAGGACAAACCCACTACTAGAAGAGCTAGATGGCCTACTAGAAGAGCTAGATGGCCTACTACTAGAAGAACTAGGCAGTATACTGCTGGAAGAACTGGATGGCATAGTAGATGAACTTGAACTAAATGTAGGAGCAGAAGATGAGCTAGAAGAAAGAAGAGACTCAGACACCGTGAGAATGATATAAGAAAATTCGCTTATATCTTGAGTAAATATTACATCATGGTCAACCAACCTTTGAATTACTAATTGATTTTTAGTTACTGAGTTAGTGCTTGCATCAACTGTTATAGAATATGCAGAAACAATCTTTTCTACACCTCTAAGCGATATCTTATATGTAAATTTCTTACCGTATCCAGCTGGAGGTATGCCGCTATACCATGCAAACACTCCATTCACGGGAGCATTGCTACCATCTTGATAAAAAGAATCGTTAAAATATAAAGAAGAAAATGGAGAATTAGAATAATTTACACTTAATAAATCATTAAATCTATCATATGAATCATATATGCTTATGTCTGAAGTATTACGCCTAATATCAGCCCAAGACCTATCATTTGATATAGATATACATATATCTCTATTTAAAGATGGCGCAGAATCAATAACTTCAAAAACACTAAAATTTTTCTTGTTATAAGAATCTATACTGGTAGCAACTGCAGCATCTGATGATAACGTAAGCTGCAAAGGAGGTTCACCTATATAAGATGTTATGTAATTATACAACGAATTTTTAGCTTTATCACTTTCAGATATTCCATCTATTACTGTTCCACTATGCCAAACATTAAATATATTTTCATAATTACCGTACAAATCATCTAAATATACAACGAGACCATTAAATCCAGATAATTTGTCTAATTGATTTTGTGATAATAATTTTTTATGCGGGATAACAATAACGCTTATGCCAGAAAAGTCACCGTTATTAACTGAAGAATCGTCAATTACAGTATAAGGTATTCCTTTAGAGACACACATTTCTATGCTTCCTACTATGGGCCAATAAAATTCTCCCCATCCTAAAGTACCAGAATATCCATAATCAGACAAATCAATATAAGTCTTAGTATAGAATTCTCCATTTGCACTTAAAGAATTTGATAAAGACAATTTTCTTCTACCAGATTCAGAATGATGAACTGCTATCCATGCATGTCTTTGATACCCGACTTTACCTAAACCAAAGTTAAAATGAAAACCACCATTAGATGAATACATCTTTTTTGATATATCCAATATATTTCTAATGAATGGAGTATCATTGCGCGGAGGATCATTATCTATGTCAGAATAATTAAGCACATTAGGAACTGGGCTTTGCCCTGGTATGTAATTTTCATCTGCCCAATCAGACCACCTAAACATATCATAAATAGGATAGCAATTCTTAGTTATATAATTAAAATACGAGCTTGACAAATAACCTCTAATTGCATCATCTCTAACCATACCATCTTCAACTATATTCGTATTATTAGAAATATCGAATGCTGTCCAAGAATTGAGATTCTCATCTGTAACTTTCCACATATTAGGCACAATATCTAAAAATACAGGCTTACCGTGACTGCCAGAGACAATCTCTAAACCCAAGTTTTCACCCATAGACATTGAGAATCTTTGCAATTCTGGAATATTTATATTTTCTGGAATGCTGTTAGCTTTATTTAAACTATATTGATGAACGATACCGCTACTAAAATGCATAGAACTAGCATTAAGACTCATAGAAGATGCATTGTAAGAATCAAAGTCATATATATATTCTCCTCCAACATATGGAGAAACAGTCTTTATCCCGCTTCCAAATGTAATGTCTATATTATTAGTAATAAACAATATTCCATTTTGAGCTATGTTGTTGCAAAAATTACTATAGTCTAAAAGAGTGTTATATATAGATTGAGTATATATTTCACCATCAATAGGTAATTCGTTTAGCAATTCTTTTATTGTTGGAATTTTAAGATTATTATCAATAATTATCTCATCGCATTTCAAGTCATAACATATACTGCCCACTACACTATTAAACAGAGCTCCATCTCCATCAAACGTCACCACACCATCTCCATTAAAATCAAAAGCTAACAAGTCTTCTGAATTTGTAGAAAAATTAGATGCTGCTATATTAAACAGAGCTGCGTCGCTACCGTCAACTATTCCATTCCCATTTCTGTCGCCTTTGCATATATTTACAGGTAAAGTTGGGTTAAAATACTTAAGAACATAATTTCCAAATGCACTACCACAAGATATAGGAAAAGGAAAAATAACTGAAAAAGCTGGGTCGGAAGCACCAGCATATCCCTTATAGCGTGCAAATCTATCAATAACAGAATATTCAAAATCTCCGTATTCGCTTACAACTGGCTCATTCCATAATATGCCACGCAATCCTAGGTTAAAAGCTTCTTTATGATATTCATAAACTAAATCAACCATATTTTGGTTTAGAAAACTTCTAAACTGACATCTGCCATTACCGCCCTTAGACTTTTCAACTCTCAAGCCATAGCAGTTAATCGCAAATGGATACACATTATTATCTAAAGTAACAAAAGCACATGGATTAATATCAGCAATAACTGCAACATTTGGAGGATTATTGTTAATGTAGCTTATTACTTCTGCTAAGAAATTTTTATTCATTCCATGCTCTACATTATTACTTAAAATATCCCATTGCCCTATAGGCGTAGAAGTATTCCACCACAAAGGCTCATCATGATCATGTATGTTAATCACTATACCATCTGGAAAAGAAGTCAAATAATACTTAGCCCTTTGATATAAATTTTCAACAGCAGTAGATATGCCAAAATTAGTTCTAGCTAAAGATATACTAGGCTGTCCAGAACAAGCCTGATTAGATTCATAAGAATAAAAATCACCTATAAAGTCGTACGCAGATACATAAAGACAATTCCCACTTGGACTAGGACTAGAAAGATTAGGCAATAAATGTACAATACTTTTAAAAGCGTTTTTTATATCACTGGCACTAAACGATGCTCTTATAAATTTAGCAGATTTCTTTAACCATTTCGGAGGAGTTGGCCCCTTGTAAGGTATTGAATATATTTTATTTGCATTTAATAATCCAGAAGTTATGGTAGAACAATAATTATTTGATACAGTAACGGCATAATTCTTAAAATCTCTAATGTAATCATTAATTAAAGAAAATGAATTGTCATATGTCAAAACCCCATTAAACTTCAACACTGATTGCAACCTAGATCTAGCTCCACTGTCATTATTGACATCACCGTCAATAAATGCATTATAATGAACTCTTCTTAAATTAGAATGCAAGAAATATCCATCAACTTGAAAACCAAAAGACTGAAAAATACTATCTATATTTACGTTTGTTAACGAATCATTTTCTATCCAAAATTCTTTTGAGACTACACCGAGTATGTCACATACTATATTTTTATTATAAATATATTTTTTAATTTCATCATTTACTATATTTACGTAATTTAATTTGAATGAAATTTCTGTTAAATTATTAGAATTCAACAATCCATTAATTGAGATAAAATCTACTTCACGTACTATGCTTTCTAATATAGACATAGACCTAATGACAAGATTTCTTTTTTCTGCTTCAGTCATTGAAAGCCAATCGAAATAAATAGACCTAAATGGAATGTATGGAAAATTTATAATGCCAATTTTAGCAAGAGGAAGTATATTTTTTAAGTCTCTTATTACATCTATAACTTGATTTTTACTTTTTATGAAAGCATTTTCATTTTCAGAACCAAATAGAGCATTTTCTATGGTTTGAGATAAATTATTAAACTCTAAACCAATGTGACCATCAAAACTACTTGGATTAAAACCAGAAACCTCATACATCATAGATATATGATTAAATACAGCATCAGCATGATATGAGTTATCAGAATAAGAATAAAAATTATATTTTTTATCAATTTGATTATTGTCAAATACATCTCCATATAAATCATCATCCGATATATAATGCATTCTTTTTACGTTAGAATTAATAAAATTAACACTATAATCAAAATCAAATTCATTAGGAGTATAGGATGGATACATCGTATACGCAAAAATATCTTTACATGTCGGTAAAAAGCTAGACGCTTTTTTAACCTTTATACCAACTAGGCAATGCATGCCTATCTTAGATACAGTTATCCTCCATGACCTTGAAGAGTCATCATAGTAAAAAGATATTTCATTCGAGGGATCATGCGTTAAGCTCTGAGATATAGAAGACTTAGTAATACCAAAATCTAAAGGCTCATTTTCTTGGTTCACATATATTTTACATACTTTTACTATCTTATAATTAGCAGGCAATTTTATATTAAGCTGAGTAGTCCAATATTTAGAATTGTACCCTCCGACAAGCGGATTACCCCACATGTTTTTGGGCAAAGGCTCATAAAATGAAAGAATATTTCTTCCATCTGGTGCTAATATAGGAGGAGCCTCTACATTATCAGACGGATTAGGGTCTGATGCAAGATTATTATACCACTCAGTTCTCCAATTAGGACCCCAACCAAACAAGTCATAATCCATAATTCCGTTTAATTTAGGATTTGTACTTGACTGATATGGGACCGTAGATGGATCTAATTCATTAAATCTTTCGCTGTATTGAACAGAATGTTTACGCAAGTCCATC